>OLSN01000705.1_pt1 | contig 34110 bp, 31 predicted proteins | sample 1672411 | NCBI WGS metagenome assembly OLSN01 (sample SAMEA3136683, study PRJEB25190) | human gut metagenome | biome: human gut; feature: human-associated habitat; material: faeces | place: Austria | collected 2013 | reverse complement strand
GTTTTACGACATTTTTATATGTCACAATTCCTACATCCTTATAATATAATTTGCAATTTGACAATTGCAAAGCTTTAAAGGAAGTTAGACTCAATGAAGGAGTTAAACGAATTGAGGGAATGGTGTTTAATGAATGTAATGAGATAAAAGAAATTTATCTTCCAGAGAGTATTGAGTATATAGATGGAACATCATTTGCACAGGCTGTACCTCACGAAACTACAGTTTATCTAAAAAAAGGAAGCTATGCTGAAAAAAGTTTTGATGAAGACTGGGGCGATGGTGGATATTATGTTAAACAGTATTATTAAATCAATAGGAATTTAAAATGAAGAAATTTAAGAATAATTCGGGAGAAGTAATGCTTGAATCAGCGATTGTATATTCAATTACATTGATGCTGCTGATGTGTATATTAGGAATAGGTTTTTACATATATCAACAGACGATGTTATATGCAGTTGCAAATGAGACAGTAGTTCATATTGCAGAGAATTACAAATATACAAATCTTAATTCAATAGATGATGATTATATTCAAATACCACAAATGACAAATTTGAAAAGATATAGGTCGTATATATCTTTGGCAAATTATGAAAAGACAAGAGAGTATGTTGAAAAAAGAGCCAAATTAACAAGTTTTGATAAAAATGAAAATGCTAAAATTGAAGAGTTAAAAATAATCAGTGATTCAATTGGTAGAAAAAGAGTTGCATTGAGAATTTCAATGAAAAGTACAATTCTGTTTGATAATGCTTTGAAATATTGGGGTTTTACTGATGATGAAGGTAATAAATTTTATGCTACGGCATACGCTGAATGCATGGATTTAACTACATACGTAGGACAGGTAAAGTATGTCGAATATATTGCTGATAAAACAGAAGGTAGCAATGTGAGAAATATAATTTCAAGTCTAAAAAAAATAATAAACAAAATTCGTTGAGTGGAGGGGCAATATGTATTTTAAAAGAAAGATAAAATACAAATATATTAAAAGATGTAAAGGGGTTATTTCGATTTTTTTATGTCTTATATTAACTCCATGTATGTCGCTTGCAAGTGCGTTAATTGAATATAGCAGATATCAGGGGACAATGCAGACAACAAAAGAAGTCGTTAATGTTTCAGCTATGGCAACAATGTCTAATTATGATGATTATCTGTTAGATAGATTTGGATTATTATCGATGTCGCAAAATAGCAATGTTTCTGCTAAGTTTAGCAACTACTTTGATCGAAATATAAACTTATTAGGAAATTCTGTAGATATAAAGAATAAAAGCGCCGATGGTACAGCACCATTAAGCGAGAATGATATTATGAAGCAACAGATACTTGATTTTAGTGAGACAACAGTATTGACAGATAGTTTATTAGAAGATTTTGGGTTAGAAGATTTACTTCAAAAAATAGACAAATCTGATACATTAAGCAAAGTTTCTGATAAAGCGTCGGCAACAGTAGATTTGATAGATAGTATTGAAGAGTTAGTTGAATCTGTTGAAAGTTTACAGGAAAGTATAACTGATATTTCAAACAAAACTAATAAGGTTGTGGCGGATTTTGGTAATTTAAATACTAGTTTAACAGAGTGTCTTAGTATGTTACAGGAAGATATAACTTCTAAGAATAAGTATGTTGATAATGATACGAAAGAAGTGACGTATACATTTACATTTAAGGATGATGAAACAGAATATAGTCAAACTGATGCAACTAGATATCTTATAGTTAAGTATTTAAACAATTATAAGGATATTATGGATAAAGCAAGTATTTTAGAAGCATCGGTAAGTGATATTGCTAATTTAGGAAATGATATTAACTGTAAAATTGATGATGTAAAAGAAAAGTATAATACAGCGAAAGATAAATTGAATAAAGTAAAACAATCTTCTTTAAATGATGAAGAACAAGAAACAGCAAATGAAACTTTAAATGGAGCAACAAGTATTTATGAAGTTATTATTAATACTCTGGATGAATCAATTACTGATGCAGCAGATACATTAAAGAAAGATGCCATTAATGAAGCAAAAAATTCAGCGTCAACAATTATGAATGAAATTTCTGATAAATATCATTTAGAAATTGATATGAGTAATGTTACAGCTGAAAATATAACGGATACGGCTATAAATAAGTTGTCAGAGTTAGTGTTGTATATGCTGACAACAGAGAATATACAGGAAACAATTCCGTCATTAATAAGTACTTTAGCAATAAAAACTAAGGATATCAAAGAAAGTGTAGATGCGTTAATAAAAAATGTTGGCAACCAATTTGTAAATAAGATGAAAAACTCTGTAATTGGAGTTGTTAAAAGTTTGTTGGATACTATAAAAAGTATGTTTGATTTAGATGTATTTTATAATCCTGAACTTGATGCAAATGTAAATGGGGATTTACTTACACAAGGGCAGGCGTCAAGCTATCAAAAACTATTAGAAGCAATAGGAGAATTTTTTACGGCAACTGAAACATTTACTAAAGGAGTAGCAGGTTTAGACTTTATACAGGCACTTAAAGCGGTTAAAAAAGTATTTGTTTCGATAAAAAAAGTATTTGAATCAATATGTACGTTTGTTAGTGAGACTGTTTCTAATATAAAAAGATTAGTTGGATATGTGACAGGTGATGTTAAAGCTTTATATGAGGATTTCCTTGTAAATGCATATATGATACATAATCTTCCGAATAGAACGAATTATGCAACAGGAAAAGCGTTAACAGGTATGGCATATTCAGATATTTTATATAAGAAAAAAGCACAAGTACTTAATCCGATTGGAGGAATTTTAACGGCAAATACTGTTATAAACGAAGCTATGGCTGGCTCAGGAAATGATGATATGTTTTGCGGTTCGGAATTAGAATATATTTTAGCAGCAACAAATTCAGAAATCGTAAACCAGACAGTAGCATTTTTAAATATTTACTTATTAAGAATGATTGTCGACATAGTTCCTATAATGACAGATACTTCAATTTCACGTATGGCTGCAGCTGCATCGGTTGCATCATGGGTTGTATATGTTCTTGTTATTTTAGGTGAACCATTGGCAGATACTATATTAGTAGCTAATGGAGGAGAAGTACCGATAATAAAGAAAACTTGTTATTTATCACCGGCCGGAATAACAAAATTAGCAACAGACATATTAGATGTTGCAAGCTCAAATGCAGAGTTGAAGAAAGTTGCAAATAAAAAAATAAAAAGTGGAATTGCAAAAGAATTAGAGAAAAATAATTTTGATAATGTAACTGAATTCCAGGACGGTATATTCAAAGCAGATTATAGTAAACATATGTTGTTAGTATTGATGTTTAATAGCAGCCCGGAAAATACATTAAATAGGTTTGAAAACCTTGTTAAGTTAGAAGCAGGAAAATATTACAAAGAAAAAGGTGGAACATTTGATATTGGAAATGCATATACCGCAATAGAATCAAATGTTGAGGTTAAGTTCAAACCGTTTATAGATGTATTTAAATTTAATGACAATTCTATTTTCGACAAAAAACTGAAGATCCAAAGGGGGTATTAGAGATATGAATACAACTTATGATAACAAAGGTTCCATTACACTAGAGGCAAGTTTAGTTGTACCTATATTTATAATCATAATGATGTTTTTTTATGGAATTATGATGATGTTCTCCGGTGAAGAATTAATAGCACATTCAATGTTACAAAGTGGAAAGAGTTTGTCATTGGATTCGTATGTAAATGGTAAAGAAAGTGTTATTAAAAGTAATCAGGTAATAAATGACATGAAAGAAATTTTCAGCAACCTTGGAGTTTCAGAAGTCAAGAATAGTGAATACTTTAGTGCTAAAGAACAATGGTATGTAGATAAGGATAAAATTAAAATCGGCAAAGAAGTCAAGAAAAGATTTCTTGGATTTTTATCAGGAGGAGATGAGCAAAGAGCAGATTCTTTATTAAAAGTTGTTGGAGTTGATGGAGGAATTGATGAAATTAACTTTAGTGAAAGCTACATAGATGATAATAACGATTTACATTTAATATTAAAATATCAACAATATTTTTTATTTGATTTAAATGGAAAGGTTTCTTTTGAAAGAAAAAAAGAAGTTGTAACGCATATGTGGAGCATGGAGTAAAGAAGAGGAGGAAGAAATGCAAACAGGTAATTTTAAATATGAGAAGCAGGGAGCATATACTTTTCTAACTTATGAGATGGGAGAAAAAGATTCGATTGATAATGTCGGTGTTGGAATGATTACAAACAATAAAATCGAAGGTTTGCTTCCAATGGTATACACCCAAATAGATGATAATAAATATTTTAAATACAATATAACATCAAAGGTATCTTTACGTGAATTTTTTTCTGGGATTGTAAATAAAGAAAGATTAGTTAAAGCATTTAAAAGTATACTTATAGCGATTAATAATACAGAGGAATATATGCTAGAACAAAAAAATCTTGTGTTTGATGTTGATTATATTTTTGTTAATGTGTCAACAAGTGAAGCGGAAATGATATGCATTCCGTTAGTTTTAAACGAGAATGAAGATAATGATATTTTATCATTTTTCAAAAACATATTATTTACTGTAAGATTTGATCAAAGTGAAAGTAATGACTATATAGGAAAAATAATGAATTATTTAAACAGTTCTTCCGAGTTACAGCCACAGGTGTTTATAGAATTACTGAATAGCATAGAGAATGATGGAAGAAGTAATATGGTAAATAACAATGTAAAACCATCTGATAACATGAATAATCAGTATAGAAATACACCAAATAATGCAAACATAAATAAAAATGCAGGAATTAACAATAATCAGTTCAATACCAATACAAATAATAATTATCCAAAAACAAAAAATATGGGTAATGTAAATGTGAGCATTCCTCAGAAAAATGTAATAAATAATATTAATGCTATGAATCAACAGAATATACATGGACCTAATAATGCAGCTATGCCTGGAATGGCAAATCCAAAAAGCATAAATAATAAAAAGGTTATGAAACAAAAAAACAATAATGTTTATAAAGGCATGGAGATCCCGGGTAGACAGAATAATCAAGTTAATAAAATACAAAATAAAGCTGTTATGAATGGCAATGTACCGGAAAAAGAAATTTCATGGTTCTATTTAATGCAACATTATAATAAGGAAAATGCTGCAATGTATAAAGAACAAAAGGCTAGAAAAAAAGCAAACAAAAATATGCAGCAGCAACCTTATCCGATGAATCAGGGAAATGGAAGAAATATTCCGGTACAAAGACAAAATATGAATAGTCAGGCAAACTATGCACCTAATCAGAACCAAAGAATAATATACAATAATATGCCTGGTAATAATTTTAATAATCAAAAAATGCAAAATAATAACTTGAATATTCAACAAAGACAGAATAACCAAAATAATATTAATGTTGGACAAATGCAAAACAATCAGAATGGCAATATTAATGGTGGAAAGCTACTAAATAATCAGAATAATAATGCTAATTCTCAGTATGGACAAAATTTTCAAAATAGAAATGCTGCTTTTGAACAAAGGGTACAAGCTGTAAATGGAATAAATTTACCAAATAATGTGGTAAACAACAATGATAATTTCGGAGATACAGTATTATTAGATGAATCTTTAGATAGTGGTGAAACTACTTTACTTAACGCAGGAAACAATGCAAGAGAGATAAAACCATACTTATTAAGAGTAAAGACTAATGAAAAAATCTATGTTGACAAACCTGTATTTAAAATAGGTAAAGAGAGAAAATATGTTGATTATTGTATTGAAGGAAATTCTGCAATCAGCAGAAGTCATGCAAGTATTATTTATAAGGAAAATAAATATTTTGTAATAGATACAAACTCAACAAACCATACATATGTGGATGAGGAAAAGATAGATAGTAATACAGAAGTTAAAATTAAGCATGGAACAAAATTAAGATTCGCAAATGAGGATTTTGAATTTCATGTTTTTTAAATAAAAACAAACAAAGAAAAGAGGTAATTTTATGAAGAAGTGTCCAAATTGTGGAAATGAAGTGAATGATGGAGCAACTTTTTGTAATGTATGCGGATTTAATATGGGAATGGATGATAATATAAATCAGAACAATGGTCAATTCCAACAACAGGGAATGAACCAGCAGCAAGGTATGAATCAACAACAGTGGAATATGAACCAGCAGAATAATTATGGAAATTATAATGCTAATAATTATGATCATACATTGGAATTTGATAGAAAAGATATTTCAGATAATAAAGTAATTGCTATGCTGGTATATCTTATGGGTACAATTGGAATATTTATTGCAATAATTGCAAGTAGTGAATCAGAATATGTTAAGTTTCATGTAAGACAGGCGTTGAAGTTTTTAGTATGCAAAATTCTTATCGGCATTGTAGCTGTTTTGCTTATTTGGACATTTATTGTTCCTGTACTTGCCGGAATTTTACTTTTTGTACTTTCGATAGTTAAGATTATATGTTTCTTCCAGATTTGTTCAGGAAAGGCAGTTGAACCATATATAATTAGAAATTTAGGATTTTTAAAGTAAAGAGGAAAAAATATGAAGGTATGCACTAATTGTCAATGGCAATGCGAAGATAATGATACATATTGCCCTAATTGTGGAGGAAATCAGTTCTATTTAATGCAGAATTATATTGCGGATGATAACCCACAATATAACTATGCACAGCAAGAGAACAATAACTCGCAGTACAACTATACTCAAGGTGAAAATTACAACTCACAATATAACTATACTCAGGATGATAATAATTCACAATATAACGATTTTCAAAGAGAAACTGACGATAGTCAATTTAAAAATGAGTTTTACCAGAGCAATAATGCAGAAAGCGATTGGAATTTAAATCAAAATAATAATTTAAATTATCAACAAAATAATAAAGCATTTCAGCAGAATACATATGCGAATAATGCTCCGGCTATAACGCTAAACAGTTCAAGAGGAATGATTGTATTTATATTATTATCTTTAATCACTTTAGGTATATATGGAATAGTAACATATAGTAGTATTTCATCAGAAATAAATATTGTTGCAAGTAGATATGACGGAAGAAAAACAAATCATTTTCTAGCTCAGAATATATTGTCCATATTAACAGGTGGAATTTACTTTTTTGTATGGTGGCATGGAATATCCGAAAGAATAGGAAATGAATTAAAAAGAAGAAAGATAGATTATAAATTTGGAGCAAAAGATTTCTGGCTTTGGAATATATTGGGAACATTAATTATTGTTGGACCATTTGTATATCTTTATAAGTTATTAAAGTCAATGAACTATATAAATGAAAACTACAATCTCTATGGTTAAGTGATAATTAGGATATATAGCTATGAAAGGTTTAAGGTTATAGTATGGGAAAAAAGAAAAAGAATACAACAAAGATGGTTGATGATAACAAGAAAAACAATGTAGTTATATCAAGTAATAATGATGCTACAACTACAAAAGAAAATGACGTCGAGAATGCGACAACGTTACTTTCAGAAGACGATGAGAATGCAACAACGTTACTATCAGAAGAAAATGACGATGAGAATGCAACAACGTTACTTTCGCAAGAAGATGAGGACGAGAATGCGACAACGTTACTTTCAGAAGAAGATGAAAATGCGACAACATTACTTGAAGAATTTTGTGAAATAAAAGATAAAAATGTAGAAATAGTAAATATAGTAAACCAGGAAAAAATTAAAATTGAAAAAACACCATTTATATTAGGTAGTAATAAAGAAGTAGATTGTTTTATAAATAATACGACTGTAAGCAAGAAGCATGCAATTATTTATTTTGAAAATGATAATTTATACATAGTAGATAATAAATCAACAAATGGAACATTAGTAGAAGGAATGACTATTGAACCTAACAAAAAAATAGAATTATATAATGGAAATTTGATTCAATTGTCAAATGAATTATTTCAATTGAATATTCAGTAAATTGCAGAGGGAGAAAAATAAAATGAAATTTATGTCAGCTGTACATTCGGATATCGGAATAAAGAAAAGCAAAAATCAGGACAGCATGTGTTTGAAAATAGCAAGTATTCCTTCAGGAGAAGTCGCTTTAATGGTTGTATGTGACGGAATGGGAGGATTAAAAAAAGGCGAGTTAGCAAGCGCAACTATAATAAGAATTATGTCGCAGTGGTTTGAAAATGATTTGCCTAATATTTTGAAAAATGGATTTTCTAGTCAAATAGTTAAAGAAGAGTGGGAAAAAATCATCAAAGAAAATAATGAAATTATAAATGAGTATGGAGAAAATTACAGAATTCAACTTGGAACAACCATAACATCACTTTTAATTGTTGGAGATGAATATGTTATAGGACAGGTAGGAGATAGCAGAGCATACAAGATATCTGAAAATATTGAACAATTAACTGAAGATCAGACCGTTGTACAAAGGGATATTAATTTAGGTATTCTTACTGAAGAAGAGGGAAGAAAAGATCCAAGACAAAATGTTTTGTTGCAGTGTATTGGTGCTTCAAGAGTTGTAGAACCTGTTTTTCAGGAAGGAAAAATAGCAAGCGGTCAGGAAATCCTTTTGTGCAGTGATGGATTTAGACATTTGGTAGAAGACGAAGAAATATTTGCAAAATTATCTCCGGAATTAATGGTGGATGAAAAAGAAATGAAAAAAGGATTAATTGAATTAGTTGAGCTTAACAAATCAAGAAAAGAAAAAGATAATATTACGGCAATGCTTATTAAGGCTATTTAGGAGGAGAAAAATTGGCGAAAATAGGAAATATAATTGACGGAAAATATGAAATATTAAAAGAAGTTGGAAGAGGTGGAATGTCCATTGTATATTTGGCAATGGATAATCGTTTAAATAAACAATGGGCGATTAAAGAAATTAAAAGAAAAGGGACAAATAGTGAAAATCAAATAGTTACACAGAGTTTGATTTCTGAAGCTAATCTTATGAAAAGATTAGATCATCAATATCTTCCAAGAATTGTAGATATCATTGAAAATGGTGAGACAATATATGTAGTAATGGATTATATAGAAGGAGAACCATTAGATAAAATAGTAAAAAGAAAAGGAGCGCAGCCACAGGAAGCTGTTATTCAATGGGGAATTCAGTTAGCAGAAGTATTAGATTATCTGCACACCAGACAACCGGCTATTATATATCGAGATATGAAGCCGGCTAATATTATGCTAAAACCGGACGGTAGTATAAAATTATATGATTTTGGTATTGCAAGAGAATACAAAGAACAGAATTCTAGTGATACCGTAAGTTTGGGTACTAAAGGTTATGCAGCTCCGGAGCAATTTGGTGGAATGGGACAAACAGATGCAAGAACTGATGTATATGGTCTGGGTGTAACATTATATCATTTAGTTACAGGAAAGAATCCTTGTGAGCCGCCATATGAAGTTTTGCCAATCAGAAATATAAATCCGCAGCTATCGTCTGGTTTGGAAGCTGTAATTCAGAAATGTACACAGAATAATCCTGACGATAGATTTCAATCATGCGCCGAAGTACTATATGCTTTAGAGCATTTATATGAATACGATGGCAAGTATAGAAATATGCAGAAGAAAAAGTTAAATAGATTTATCATTTCTGTAGTATGTACTCTTATTTTAGCTTTAGGAGGAACAGGATCTTTTGTTGGATATAAACTTACATTGAGTCAATCTATTAATGAATCAATTGATTTATACGGAAAAAATGCAACTGATGGTGGAAATGTAACGGAATTATCTAAAACAATAGAAAGATATGGAAATGAAATTTCTGAACAGAAGTTGAATGATTTGTTTCTTAATTATATAGATGTTTTTGAAAATAAAATTGGAAATATTGTTAGTGAATATAATATGGCTGAAACAAGCGGACAATTAACGCAAGAAAGTAAAAAAGACTTTGAAGATAAAGAAACAGAATTATTTAATGGATTGGATAGCATTGTAGATAATTACATTAAAAATTTAGATGAAAAAGATAAAAATCAGGTTTACTTTAAAGTAGGTAGCCTGTATATGGATTATTACAAGTTCTGTGAAGGAAGATTTGATGGTACATACATTAAAAACAGATACGAAGAAGCAGCAAACAGATACAAACATATTACAAAAGAAATTGATAAGGACTCTTACGATTATATAAAAAAGGTTTGTAAAATAGGCGATGTAATATCTATGTTTAATAAGGAAAGATTGGGACTGAGTGACAATGAAGCAACTTTAACCCAGGATGAGAAAAAAGAAGCATGGAAAAATATGAAGGAATGCATAATTAATGAAAGTAGGGATAATAGAAAAATTAATCAATATTTAATTGTTGGCAATATTATGTTCGAACATATAAATGAATACGAACAGATTGAAGACATAAAACAGGAAATTTCAGAGTTTTGTGTTGAGGCAGTTAATTATTTAGATTCATATAATGCAAATAATCAGGAACAGGAAGATGAAAATATTAGAATAAAAGCAAACACTTCAAAAGAGTATTATATGAATATATATGAAAGTATAACAAAAAAGAGAATGGAGGGAGTAGTCAATGAGTAGTAATGAAATATTAAAAATTTTGTCTTGGATACTTTTTTCGTTAACTGCTGTTGGAGTAGTAGTTAGTATTGTTATATTTATTAAATATAGAATTCTTGAAGTAATTCAGGATTTAAATGGAACTTTGGCACAGAAGCAAATACAGGCGATGAGAGAACGTAATTTAAATGAGAATAAGGCAAAGTTCGGTCAGGATATTTTGGAGAGTGGATTGACGGAAGCTAATTTAAAGTCAGGTGCGTTAAATGCAACAGGTAGAATGAATGGAACAGGTCGTATTAGAAAGACGTCACAGGCAGAAGGAATAGCTAGGGCTCAGGTATCATCTGAAATAAACAACAAAATTGTTGAAAATAAGTATCAAAATTCTTCTATGACTCAAAATGGAAAGACAGTTAAATTGCAACGAAACAGAGTTATTAACAGTGATTTTGTTATTGTGAAAAACATAGTCTATATTAATACGTCAGAATATATTTGATTAAGGAGGAAAATATTGTGGAAAACAATATTATATTGAGAAAAAATGTTCAACATAGCAATAGATGGTCTTCAAATATAATCTTGAAGTTTGGGTTAGTTGCTATATTATCAATAATTGTATTATTTATTACGAATGTAAATGTTTCGGCAAAAGCATTAAAAATAAAAGCACGTTCAGATAAAGATAATAAAGTGGTATTTTATGTTCAGGATAAAGATGTAAATGAGGTAAGTGTAGAACAGTTTGATTATACAAGTGAATCTGGTAAAACTTACAATAAAAAAAATAAAATTTCTTTTAAAATGAACACAAAGACAGGTTATTTTGAAGCAACATATTCTATGAAAAAAGATGAATACGGAGAGTATTTGTTAGGAGTAGAATATTATGATGAGGATGGAGCTCTTATCGATGTTGAATATGCAAATGTAAAATATAAAGAAGATAAAAAATTTGACATAGATGTATCAAATATTAATCAGGTGATCAACATAAGTGAGATCGGAAAATTTGATGGAAAATTTTATAATATAGACAAAGGTAGTGGAAGCGAAATTCATATTAAGACAAATGAATCGATAAAAGTATCTGTATTGTATAAAAGAGGAACATCAAAAAAAATAAATGGTAAAGTATATTTGATGTGGGGAAACAAAAGAATAGAACCGAATGTAATAAAAGAAGAAGCGGATATGGATGCAGATACGGGAGTCTATTATTCTGGTGCAACATATACCGTTAGTTCGAGTACAGATATGTCAGGTACTTTAGTAGCGTATTACGAAAAAACATCTGGAAAATATTCAAGCAAATCGTTAGGTGTTACATTAGATGCAGATGGTACAGCACCTAAAATAAGTGTTGACAAGAAATATAAAACAATAGATGCAAAATATTATAACAAAAGCATTAAAATACCAATTACAATAGAAGAAAAAAATTTCGATGAAACAAAGACTTCAGTTATGTTAAATGGCAAGAAAGTTAGTGTGTCATGGAGTAAAAGTGGAGATACAAATAAAGCTGATATAACATTACAGTCTGGAAAAAATGATGTAGAAGTCACAAGTACGGATAAAGTTGGAAATAATTCTGACAATGTGAAGATTAGCAATATAATTATTGACACAGAAAGCCCAAATGTAAGAATTACCGGATTTGAGAATGGCACGGGTAAAGGATTAGTCAATGGTGAATACATAGCTTATCCGTTAAGCGTTATAATATCAGACAATGAAAAAATTGCAGAAAATTATGTTAAATTATATAGGTTTGATCCGGATTCTAATACTAATGTGCAAGTTGAATTGAAAAATAATACTGGCGAAAAGTCAGTCGAATATTTTAGTGAAGATATTCAGGATGATGGTTATTATACATTGGAAGTCAGTGCAGTAGATGCAGCGGGCAATATTGTTAAAACTAAAAATGTTAAATCGGAAGGAACAAATCCATATAAGGTTAATAAAGGCGTTGTTGAAGGAAATTTCACTGTAAACAGAGAGGGATCATTATATGTATCTGAAAACAGTGATTTATTTAACAAACCTATTAATGAAATTCAGGATATTGTGATATATGAATATAACAAAAATGAAATTGTATCACAAAACGTAACTATAATTAGTAGTGTAAATAGTACTGTATTAAATGGAGAACAATACTCATTCGAATTAGTTGAAAATGACAATTCAAAGTATAGATATAAGTATAGATATGTGATTTATAAAGACATATTTAGTGAAGGGTCATATAATATTAAGATTAATTCGACATCAATTGCCGGAGACAATGGTTCGTTGATTGCAAAAACAAAGGAAAATAATAGTTTAGATAAACAGATAATTATTGACAAGACCAATCCTGAGATAATTAGTTTTGAAGGAACTAATGGAGGAAAAATCAGGGTAAAAATAAGAGACAATAATATAGATGAAAAATCAATAAAATTGCAAATCGGCAAGAAGAAATATAAATTAATTAAAGATGATGATAATTCTACATCTACAAATATGATATTTACATGTAATGTTGGCAAAAATCCGGAAGGAGCAAAAGTTGCATGTAGTGATTTGGCTGGAAATACTGTTGAATCAACTAATATTGAAATAAGTAATGAAAGCAATGTAAAAGTATTTTTGATATATGGAATAATTGCAGTATCCGGACTTGTAGTAATAGTAGGAGCTATAACAATAATTATACGAATACGTAAAAGAAAATAAAAGATAAATGTACAAATAGCTCGAGGCAGAGGAGATTAAATTATGAGGTTAAACAAGATAACAAAGAAGTTATTAGCGGTTATATGTTCAGTGGCAATGATTATGTCGTCGATAACAATGGAAAATTTAACTGCTAAAGCAGCAGATGATTCAGAATATGCTTCATTAAAATATACAGATATTGTAAAAAATAATAACAATAAATTAGATCAGGGATTAAAAGGATGTCAGTATTCAATAGTTACAGGAACTTTAAATGTCTGCGAGTTCCAGAATGAGAATGCCGGATTTGGTGAATTATATATGGCAGTAGGCGAAATGGGAGCAGGAAACTTCAAGGCTACAGTTAATGGAAAAGATGTAACAAAGACAGAAGGTACAGGAATATTTATGAATCCTGCAGCTGACTTCCTTACATATAAATATAATGTAGTAGAAATTTCATCAGATGATGGAAGTGCTAAGGTAATTATTTTAAATCCTAACAAAGAAGGAACATACAAACCAGAAACACCGGCAGAAACAAAACCAGAGGTAACAGAACCGGCAGAAACAACAGAAGCGAGTGAAACAGAATCACAGACAGAAACAGAATCAGTAAGTGAGACAGAATCACAGACGGAAACTGAATCAGTAAGCGAGACAGAATCACAGACGGAAACAGAATCAGTAAGTGAGACAGAATCACAGACAGAAACAGAATCAGTAAGTGAAACAGAGTCACAGACGGAAACTGAATCAGTAAGTGAAACAGAATCACAGACAGAAACAGTTAATGTACCTACTGAAGGCTCAACCCAAATAACAACTATAGAAAATACAGAAAAAAACAATGATACCTGTTCACATGTATGGAGTGAATGGAAGGTTGTAAAAAAAGCCGGATATAATTCAAAAGGTGAAGAAAATAGAATATGTAATAAGTGCAAAAAAACAGAACAAAGAGAAATAACAAAATATAATATTAATGTTTCAATTGTTGGAAATAAAAATAAACGTGATTTAAATACAGACTTACAAGTTAATAATAAGTTTAAATTGCCATCTAATCATAGAGAAATGCTACAGGCTTATCCGGAATTAATTAGTAAAGGATGTGTATTTGAGGGAATATATTTAAATGGCAAAAAAATTGTGTTCTTAACAGATGAATATAATGGAAAAGAACTTGTTGTTAGATGTAGAAGTGTAAGAATGCGATTGAAAAGTGTAAAAGTTGCAAAAGGTACTGTTGTATTTAAATTTAAAAATAAGGATAGAAAAAATATCGACGGATACAAAATAACATATTCAACATCAAAAAAATTTGACAAAAAGCTTTCAAAATCATTTTTTGTTAAATTAAGTAAAAAAAATACAAAGGAATATACATTTAATAATGCGAAAAATAAACTAGTTAATGGAAGAATGTATTATTTTAAAGTGGAGTTTTATTATAAGGTAAATAACAAGAAAAATTACTATATTGGAAATAATAAATCTGTAATAAGATACAGACGATAAATATTCATGTATTTAATTAATTAAATGGATTTAGATTAATTTAGATATATAGTATTCAGAGTGAAAGGTGTAAGTAAGTTTATAACTTAATTCTTTTTAATCAATAATTAACGAAAGAGAGAAATAAATATGATATGTCCGTTCTGTAACAATGAAATAAATGATAATAGTATTTTTTGTGAGTGCTGTGGGTCGAAAATAAATGACGTACCAAATCAAAATAATATGGAAAATGAATATGCTAATTATAATTATGGCTATAATTATAATCCGTATAGTGACGGAATGAATAACAATATGCCAAATAATTCTAACAATAAAAAAATTATAGGGATTATAGGAGCAGTTGTAGGAATAATTTTTGTGGCCATAATTGCTATTGCGTTATTTACAAAATTTCATAAGTCTAAAATAGACTTAAATGAGTATGTAAAAGTTGATTATTCAGGTTATAATGGCTATGGTCATGCAAGTGTCGATTTTGATTATGAAAAGTTGTATGTGGATGTGTATAAAAAAGCTAAAGGAATAGATAAAGAAAAAATCGAAGACATCAAATCGTTAGATGATCTTTCGTCTTTGGATGATTTAAGTGATATTTATGACTTCGTAAGCAGTAGTGAATTAAAAAGCTTTGCAAAGATGTTAGATTCAATTAATTGTAAACTAGAAAAAAGTAGCAAATTGTCTAATGGTGATAAGGTATCAGTTAAATTTAAATACAATAATGACAGTGCGTCAAAATACAAGATAAAATTTGTTGGAAGTAAAAAACAATATAAGGTAAAAGGATTAGATGAAGTAAAAAAAATAGATCCTTTTGAGGGAGTAAACGTTGTATTTGAAGGCACTTCTCCAAATGCTAAAGCACATATGGAAAAAGTATCGGAGGAAGAAATTTATGACTATATCAGTTTTACATTAAGCAAAAATTCAGGAATAAAAAAAGGCGATGTAATAACAGTAACGGTAGATGAGGATAACGATACATTTGCAAGTGAATATGGATATGTATTTAATACAACGAGCAAAGAATATACTTGTGATAGTGTCAATGAATATGTTAATTCATTAGCGGAAATAAATCCTGAGTTACTTGAATCTATGAAGTCTCAGACGGAAGATGTAATAAATGCTTATTTTGCCAATGAGAAGGATTATATTGGAATGAGTAATCTTACATATGAAGGGTGTTACATGTTGATTTCTAAGTCTTCAGATGAAAGTAGTTGGAATGAAGAAGATGATGAGTGGGACTATGATGACTATTACGATGACGACATGAAGAATTGTGTATATATAATTTATAGTGCAGATGTATCAAGTAATGAAGACGAATTTGATAACGCTAAAGTTTATTTACCTGTAAAATATATTGATATAATTAAATATGCTGATAATACAGGCTATGTAGATTTAGATGTTAATGATATTTTGGGTAATACAGATTTAGAGTATGATTGGTTTAGCAATGTTAAAGGTTATACTTCTGTACAAAAAATGTACAGTGATTTGGTAGCTTCTCAAAAGGCAGACTATACTGAAGATATTTCAGAAGGCATGCCAACAGGCAATTAAATAATATATTTAAAAAGGGCACCAGATTAGAGTGCCCTTTTTGTGGTAAAAAAACGGTAAGCGATATCGTGCTTACACTAAATATATTTTGCGGGGGTAAGAACATCTAAAAACTATGTTTTGAGATTGTCACTAGCTACAATTGAATAGTCAGCCTACTCGATTGTGTTTAAACATGATAAAATAGTAAACGTAGTTAAGATATTTTAGATAATGAATTTATAAAACAAATAAAAACAAATAAAAAAGAACCAACAGCGTTGGTTCTTTTTTATTAAGCACGTTCAACCTTACCTGATCTTAAGCAAGAAGTACAAACGTACATTTTCTTTGCGCCTCCGTTAACTTTAACTTTAACAGATTTGATATTTGATTTCCACATTTTATTTGAACGTCTATGAGAATGGCTCACAGCGTTACCAAAATGAGCACCCTTATCGCAAATTTCACATTTAGCCATAATAGCACCTCCTTACACAAAACAATTAGGTCAAATTAACGTAATTGACCTGACACAAAGAGCATTCTAACAGAAAATATTGCAATTTGCAACAGTTTTTTGTATAAATATAAAAATAAATCCAACAAATTACCTATTTAAAAAAGAAACAGTTCAGCCAAAAGCTCAAATCCTCAGATAAATCTGCTACTTCTCGCTTATTTGGCTCACCAAATGCCACCATACCAGTAGGCCCAATAGCCTGCGAGCAGTCTTTGAACCTAATGGTATAGTGGCGCTTGGCTGAACTGTTGATAAAATCTGCTTTTATTTTTTTAGAAAAGAATGTATAATATAGTAAGCTATGTATAAAAATGATTTAGAGATATACAGGAGGTATATATATGAAAGGAAAGATGAATACTGATTTAGGTCAGGTTTTAATTAGCCCTGAAGTAATCGCTAAATATGCCGGAACAACAGCATGTGAATGTTTTGGTATTGTTGGTATGGCAATGGTAAGTGTAAAAGACGGTCTTGTTAAATTATTAAAGAGAGACAGCTTATCAAAAGGAATAAATGTTACAATTGATGAAAATAATGAGATTTCAATAGAATTCCATGTTATTATCGCTTATGGTGTTAATATTTCTACAATAGCTGAGAATATTATTTCTAGTGTTAAGTATAAAGTAGAAGCTTATACAGGAATGACAGTTAAGAAAATTAATATATATGTTGAAGGAGTTAGAGTAATAGACTAACTAATTACTCAAGGAGGAAATTATTTTGGTTAATAAGATTGATGCTAGTATGTTTCAAAAAATGTTCTTAGCAGGAGCAAAAAATCTTGAAGCAAAGAAAGAATGGATTAATGAATTAAATGTATTCCCTGTACCGGATGGAGATACAGGTACAAATATGACATTAACAATTATGTCAGCAGCTAAAGAAGTAGGCGGAATTGAAAATCCTGATATGAAAGTAATTGCTAAAGCAATATCATCAGGTTCCTTAAGAGGAGCTAGAGGTAATTCAGGTGTTATCCTTTCCCAGTTATTCAGAGGATTCACAAAGGAAATTAAGACATGTGAAGAAATTGATGCAATGGTTTTAGCAAAAGCCTGCAATAGAGCGGTTGAAACAGCATACAAAGCAGTTATGAAACCTAAAGAAGGTACAATCCTTACAGTTGCAAAAGGAATGGCAGATAAAGCAGCACAAGTAGCTGAAACAGAAGAAGATTTAACAGTAATGATTGATGAAATCATTAAACATGGTGATGATGTACTTAATCAGACACCTGAAATGCTTCCTGTTTTAAAACAGGCCGGAGTTGTTGACTCAGGTGGACAGGGATTAATGCAGGTTGTAAAGGGTGCTTACGATGCATTTCTTGGAAAAGAAATAGACCTTACAATAGAAGGCGCAGCTAAACCGGTAGACAAGTCTAAATTAGAAGTTACAGATAATTTTGATATTAAATACGGATACTGCACTGAATTTATTATTAATTTGGATAAAGAAATGCCTATTGAAACAGAAAAAGAATTTAAAGCATATCTTGAATCTATAGGTGATTCTATTGTAGTTGTTGCTGATGATGAAGTAGTAAAGGTTCATGTTCATACTAATGATCCGGGACTTGCTATTCAGAAAGCTCTTACATTTGGTTCTCTTTCAAAGATGAAGATTGATAATATGAGAGAAGAACATCAGGAAAGATTAATTAAAGATGCTGAAAAGGTAGCAGCTCAACAGGAAGAAGAAAAGAAGAACGAGCCAAGAAAAGATTATGGATTTGTAGCAATTTCTGTAGGTGAAGGCTTAGATGAAATATTTAAAGGATTAGGAGTTGACTATATTATTTCTGGTGGTCAGACAATGAATCCAAGTACAGAAGATATTTTAGAGGCAGTTGATAAGATAAATGCCGATACAATATTTGTTCTTCCTAACAACAAGAATATTATTCTTGCAGCACAGCAGGCTGAAAGCTTAGTTGAAGATAAAAAACTTGTTGTAATTCCATCAAAGACAGTTCCTCAGGGAATTGCAGCTATGATTGGATTTGTACAGGAATCTTCAGTAGAAGAAAACAAGGAATCAATGATTGAAAACATGTCATATATAAAGACAGGACAGTCAACTTACGCAGTAAGAGATACAGTTATTGATGATAAGGAAATTCATGAAGGAAATATTATGGGTATAGGTGATGACGGAATCCTTTCAGTAGGTGAAGATATTGCGGATACAACAGTTGATATGATTCGTGAAATGGTTGATGAAGAATCAGAAATTGTCAGCCTTTACTATGGTAGCGACGTGACAGAAGAAGATGCAAATGAATTAGCAAAAAAAGTTGAAGAAGCACTTCCGGACGTAGAAGTAGAAGTTTATCCGGGCGGACAGCCAATTTACTATTATATAGCATCAGTGGAATAGACTTGGAGGAATACGCATGGAAGAAACATTTGTAGAATATATTGTAAAAACAAAAACATCACTTTCAGCAATTGGAATCAGAATAGGATGCATATTTATTGTTATATGTTGCTTTTTCCTTACAGCAGTACTTGGAATTTTAGGAGTAACATTAGGTGCATTGGCCATTTATCTCACATATATGGCTTTTCAGATGACAAGTGTAGAATATGAATATTCAATACTTAACAGTGAAATCTCTGTTGATAAAATTATGGGACAGAGAAAAAGAAAAAAAGTTGCTGAATTTGATATGAAAAATGCAGAAATAATGGCAGATGCAGACAGTGAAGAAATTCTTCGTCGTGTTAATAACGGAATGAAGGTTCTTGATTATTCATCAAGGGAAGCTGGAAAATTAAAATATGCTATTATTTTTAACGAAGCAAATGGGATTACGGAAATGATTTTTGAACCAAATGAAAAAATGGTTGAAGCATTACACAAAATAAGACCAAGCATAGTTAGAATTGCAAACAGATAGTTAAATATTTACATTCCTTTATGGAAAGTAATTTATTGACAATAAAAAGAAATTTTGTTAGTGTTAGTTCTAATAACTAAAAACAAAAAAGATAAAGAGAAAGAGAGGAATATTCCAATGGGAAAAATTATTGGTGAAGGAATTACTTTTGATGACGTTTTGTTAGTACCACAGTACTCACAGGTTACACCTAATATGGTTGACTTAACAACACACTTAACAAAGTCTATCAAGTTAAACATTCCAATGATGAGTGCCGGAATGGACACAGTAACAGAACACAGAATGGCTATCGCCATGGCAAGACAGGGTGGTATAGGTATTATCCACAAAAATATGTCAATCCAGGAGCAGGCGGATGAAGTAGACAAAGTAAAACGTTCTGAAAACGGTGTTATTACAGATCCTTTCTATTTAACTCCAGAACATACATTAAAAGATGCTAACGATTTAATGGCAAAATTCAGAATTTCAGGTGTTCCTATTGTTGTAGGAAAGAAATTAGTTGGTATTATTACTAACCGTGATTTAAAATTTGAAACAGATGGTTCTAAGTTGATTAAAGATTCAATGACATCTGAAGGATTGATTACAGCTAAAGAAGGAATTACACTTGAAGAAGCTAAAGCAATTTTAGCTAAGGCAAGAAAAGAAAAACTTCCAATCGTAGATGACGATTTCAATTTAAAGGGATTAATTACAATAAAGGATATTGAAAAACAGATTAAATACCCATTATCAGCAAAGGATGCACAGGGAAGACTTCTTTGTGGTGCTGCAGTTGGTATTACAGCAAATGTACTTGAAAGAGTAGATGCTTTAGTAAAGGCTAAAGTTGACGTTATTGTAATTGATTCAGCTCATGGTCATTCACAGAACATTTTTAATACTTTAAAATTAATTAAAGATAAATATCCTGATTTACAGGTAATAGCAGGTAATGTTGCAACAGGAGCTGCTACAAAGGATTTAATCGAAGCAGGAGCAGATGCAGTAAAGGTTGGTATTGGGCCTGGATCAATTTGTACAACAAGAGTTGTTGCAGGTATTGGTGTACCACAGATTACAGCTATTATGGATTGTTACGAAGTAGCTAAAGAATATGGAGTACCTATTATTGCAGATGGTGGAATCAAGTTTTCAGGTGACATTGTAAAAGCAATCGCTGCAGGTGGAAATGTTTGTATGATGGGTTCAATGTTTGCAGGTTGTGATGAAGCACCTGGTACATTTGAATTATTCCAGGGAAGAAAATACAAAGTATACAGAGGTATGGGTTCAATTGCTGCTATGGAAAATGGTAGTAAAGACAGATATTTCCAGACAGATGCTAAGAAACTTGTTCCAGAAGGTGTTGAAGGACGTGTTGCTTACAGAGGAACATTGGAAGATACAGTATTCCAGTTAATGGGTGGTCTTAGATCAGGTATGGGATATTGTGGAGCTAAGGACATTGAAACATTAAAAGAAACAGGACAGTTTGTTAAGATTTCAGCAGCTTCATTAAAGGAAAGTCATCCACATGACATCCATATCACAAAAGAAGCTCCTAACTATAGTACAGAAGTTTAATATTTACTTAATATAGTTTGAAATAATTGTGAATTATAAAATTTTACTATGTAAAATCATAATAATATGTTAAAATTAAAAGGACTTTTGCGGAATGTAGAAGTCCTTTTATATTATGCAGAGGTGTCATTATACTTAATTTTTGTTTAGAAAATGATAAAGGTGTAAATGAGTTGAAAAATAACGGTTACTAAATGAAGCAGTTTAGTGATTGTTTATAAAATTGACACGTGTATAAAATTTGAATTATATGAGGAGAAAGTAATGAAAGTATTAAAGAAGATTTGGGTTCCAGTCTTAATTGCAATCATATTAATTGCATTTGGTGGGGCAGTATATTATCAAAAGGCAGTAGTTCCTAAAAAGGAAATTGATAAAAAAGCAGGAATTACATCCGGAAAATTAGATGATTATATTACATTAGGAGAATATAAAGGCTTATCATGTGAAGTTACACAGGACGATATTGATGAATCAATAAAAGAAGAAACACAGACATATACAGAAGTTAATAGAGAAGCAAAAGAAGGCGATTGCGTTGAAATTACATATACAGGTTATGTAGATGGAGAAAAGGACAAGAATATCAGCCAGAGCAATTGTGAATTATATGTTGGACAGGAAGAAAGCCTTTATGCAGAATTTACAAATGCCGTTGTTGGACATAAGGCAGGAGATAAAGTAGAATATCAGGCAAAAGATACAGATGACATAAACTATGTTGCTGATAAAGATTCCGACTATACAGGCAAAAGTGTTAAGTTTACGCTTAAACTTGTATCTGTAAGCGAAGAAGAAACAGAAGATGTAACAGATAAATGGGTAAAGGATAATTATAATGAAGATTATGGAATTTCAACAGTAAAAGAATTCTATAAATGGAATGAGGATTATGTTCTAGAAAACAAAAAGAGTGATTTATGGCAGAGTGCAGTTGATAATGCGACAATGAATGGATATCCTCAGGAAATGTATGATAGTGTAAAAGAAGAATTTGATTCAGATGCAGCATATTATGCAGATACTTATGGAATTACAGTTGATGAATATTTGTATGATTTCTCAGGATATACAGAAGAAAGCTTACAGGAAGAATATTTAAATGAAGTAAAATCTAATCTTGTAATGTGGAAAATTGTTGAAAAAGAAAATTTAACAGCTTCATCATCTGAAATCGAAGATAAATACGAAGAATTATATGTTGATTGCGGATATGATAGTGTTGAAGATATGAAGAAAGATTATACTGATAAAGAAATTGAAGAAGCAGTGTTGCTTGATAAAGCTATGGATGTTGTATACGATAATGCAAATATAACAAAATCTTATAGCTTGCCAAAATAAAAATAAAACTGTAATAAGTTTATAAGTTTTATTATTGAAATACAGGAAAATTATTAAATAAAATTGATTTATAAGTCAGTAATGAAAAATAAATAAAATAATAAAGAAAGATAGAACAGATAATGTGGAAGCCACAATTTGGCAAGTGTTATTTGTTCTATTTTTTTGAAAAAGAAGTTTTGGCTTTAAAAAAACTTTTAAAAGTGATTATTGAAAAAATAAATCAAAAAATTAAGGCACCTCCGCTTTTTTTAATAAAAATAGTTCAATACTATTAAATAATTTTAAAAAAGAAAATTGAAAAATACCATAAAATGGTGTGCTTTAAAAAAGTCTATTAATTTAAAATCGTTTCAATCAATAAAACTATTTCAATGGTATTGAAATACCAAAAATAAGTGTTAAAATTAACTTGTAATTAAATATTTAGCAAAATAAGCGAAAGCTTATGACGCAAAGCTATAGGGACTGTAAAATGTCAGCCAGTTGCAATTTGAACACAACATTTTGGAGACATTCTTCAGAATGTTTTTTTGTGTTTTAATTGGGCAAATAATTAAAAGAAAGGTAGATGGAGATGTTGAGTAGAGTAAAAAAAACATTCCTGTTATCTGTCATGTTAGTATTATTTGTACCATTATCTATCGGGGTTTTTGATGCAAACGTATACGCAAAAGCAGGACAGAAAGGAAATGCGATTGTATTGAAAGTCGGGGAGAAAGTTAACTTAAAGGTTTCAGGTTCAAGTAAGAACGTAAGATGGAAGACAAGCAACAAGAAGGTTGCTAAAGTATCTAAAAAAGGAAAAGTTGTTGCACTAAACGAAGGAAAAGCAACAATAACTACAAAAGTAGAAAAGAAAATTTTCAAATGTAAAGTTACTGTAAAACCTAATGAAGAAAAATCAGAAAAGAAGATTGATAATTCAAGCAAATCAACGAATAGTAATGTTGTAATTACTGATGATATGAATCAGGTTGTAACTTTAATAAATGAAATAAGAACAAAAGAAGGATTAAAGCCATTACAGATGGACAATCAGTTGTGTGAGGCTGCTTATGTAAGAGCAACTGAATGCGATGAATTATTCAGTCACACAAGACCTGATGGAACATCCTGCTTTACAGCGTTTGATCAGGCAGGAATTGATGATTGGACAAGAAGAGCAGAAAATTTGGCAGAGGATTATGATACTCCTGCAGAAGTAGTTAATGCGTGGATGAAATCTCCTACACATAAGGCAAATATTATGAATGGAGAATTTGAGTACATAGGAATTGGATGTGTTAAAGTTGGGGAACATATATATTGGACACAGGAATTCTTAACAAGATAATGAAGAACAAAAAATATACGAAAATATACGAAAATATATGGTATTTTATAAAAAATAAATACAAAATAAATTGTAGCATTTGAAGTTGACAAAGCAACTTTAAATGCTATAATTATGTTTGAATAAAGAAAACGTTGACGAGACGAGTAGATTAGCAGGAGGGCTACAGAGAGAAGCACCAAGGCTGGAAGTGCTTTGCGGATGGCTAATTGAAAACTACCTCTGAGTGACCCCAATCAGGTCCGGTGATTCCGTTATAATCTCAATGAGAGGTCTATGTAAAATAGACAATCAGGGTGGAACCGCGAGATATTCGTCCCTGCTTACTAATTGTAAGCAGGGCTTTTTTATTGTATTAATGAGTCTGGCTTACAATAAATAATTATCAGATGTGTAAAGGAGAAAGTGAAAATGAAGATTACTTTAAAAGATGGCTCAGTAAGAGAGTATTCAGAACCAATGACAGTAAACGACATCGCATTTGACATTTCAGGCGGGCTTGGAAGAGCAGCATGTGCAGGAGAAATTGATGGCGAAGTTGTAGATTTAAGAACAACAGTAGACAAAGATTGTAATTTAAATATTTTAACATTTAAAGATGAAGCTGGAAAAGCTGCATACAGACACACTACATCACATGTTCTTGCAGAAGCAATTAAGAATTTGTATCCTGATGTAAAATTGGCTATTGGACCTTCTGTTGATAATGGATTCTATTATGATTTTGACAGCGAACCATTTTCAAGAGAAGATTTAGATAAAATCGAAGCTGAGATGAAGAAAATCATTAAGAAAGGTGCTAAACTTGAAAGATTTACACTTCCTAGAGAAGATGCAATCAAGTATATGGAAGACAGAAATGAACCTTATAAGGTAGAACTTATTAAAGATTTGCCGGAAGATTCAATTATATCTTTCTATAGTCAGGGTGAATTTGTTGATTTATGTGCAGGACCACATTTGATGTCAACAAAGTCAATCAAAGCATTTAAATTGACATCTTCATCAATGGCATACTGGAGAGGTGATTCTAATAAAGCAAGACTTCAGAGAATTTACGGAACAGCATTTGACAGCAAAGATGATTTAAAAGCTTATTTAGATGAACTTGAAGAGGCAAAGAACAGAGACCATAATAAACTTGGTAGAGAAATGGAACTTTTTACAACTGTAGATGTAATCGGACAGGGACTTCCATTGCTTATGCCAAAGGGACAGAAGATGGTTCAGAAATTACAAAGATGGATTGAGGACCTTGAAGATAATGAATGGGGTTATGTACGTACAAAGACTCCATTAATGGCAAAGAGTGATTTGTATAAAATTTCAGGACACTGGGATCATTACAAAGAAGGAATGTTTGTATTAGGCGATGAAGAAAAAGATAAAGAAGTATTTGCACTTCGCCCAATGACATGTCCATTCCAGTACTATGTATACAAAGCAAGCCAGAAGAGTTATAGAGATTTGCCATGCAGATATGGTGAAACATCTACACTTTTTAGAAATGAAGATTCAGGTGAGATGCATGGACTTACAAGAGTTCGTCAGTTTACAATTTCAGAAGGTCATCTTATTGTAAGACCTGACCAGATGGTTAAAGAATTTAAGGATTGTATAGCATTAGCTCAGTACTGCTTACAGACTTTAGGATTAGAAGAAGATGTAACATATCATCTTTCAAAATGGGATCCTGAAAATAAAGAAAAATATATTGGAGAACCTGAAGTATGGAATGAAACAGAACAGGATATTAGAAATGTTTTAAATGAATTAAATATCCCATTTGTAGAAGATGTTGGTGAAGCAGCGTTTTACGGACCAAAGGTAGATATCAATGCAAAGAATGTATATGGAAAAGAAGATACAATGATTACAATTCAGTGGGATGCTTTATTAGCTGAACAGTTTGATATGTATTACATTGATGAAAATGGAGATAAGGTAAGACCTTATATCATCCATAGAACATCTATCGGATGCTATGAAAGAACACTTGCATGGTTAATTGAAAAATATGCAGGCAAGTTTCCAACATGGTTATGTCCTGAACAGGTAAGAGTTTTACCGATTTCAGATAAATATGTTGACTATGCAGAAAAAGTAGCTGCAGAACTTAAGAAAAATGGAATTGATGTTACTGTTGATGGAAGATCAGAAAAGATTGGATATAAGATTAGAGAAGCGCGTTTAGACAAACTTCCTTATATGCTTGTTGTAGGACAGCAGGAAGAGGCTGATGGAACAGTATCTGTAAGAAGCAGATTTGCAGGTGATGAAGGAATTAAGAAATTAGATGAATTTATTGATGCAATTTGCAAAGAAATCAGAACAAAAGAAATCAGAAAAGAAATTCCATTAGAAGAGAGAAAATAATAATGATTTTAAAATTCTGTTTATTTAATAAAAATGCATAAAAAAAGGACAATTGAAGAAAATAAGCATATCGGAAAATTTCCGAAATATATAATTGGAGGACGAAGATATGCCTATTTTAAATTGTTCAGTTCAAAATTGCTATTATAACAAAGAAAAGAAGTGCTGTCTTGATGGAATAAGAGTGGAAGGAAGCACAGCAGATACTGTTAACTCAACAGCCTGTGGAAGTTTTAAGGAACAGGGTGAAGGAAGTTATACAAGTAATTGTCATTGTGGAATGCCACCGGAAACAAAATTACAGGTGCAGTGCGAAGCAGTTAAATGTACATTTAATGACGATAAAAGATGTTGCGCAGACCGTATAGGAATTGAAGGTAATGGTGCAAAGCATTATACTGAAACAGCATGTGGAACATTTAAACCTGAATAAAATGTAAAATGATAAATAGAATTTAAAATAGTGATTTCAAAATATCACTTTAGAGACAGATAGTAAATTTATCTGTTTGGTTAAAGTTAAAAAACAAAGCTTAAAAAACAAATAAATCAAAAAAATGGAATAAATTAAAAAATATGTTGACATATGTACTGCAAGATGGTAATATATATGTCGATGTATAAAACAAAGCAGAGTATCCACTCTCACCCAGACACATAGAGGTGATTCGAGGTTAACATTTAATTCATTTGATTTGAGTTTTAGTGGATAGTCTGACTATCCACTTTTTTTATGGAGGTGCAATACCATTAGCGAGTTAATGATTAATGAACAGATTAGGGACAAAGAAATAAGACTCATTGGTTCAGATGGAGAACAGCTTGGAATCATGTCTTCAAGAGAAGCATTGAAGATGGCTGAAGAAGCTGAATTAGATTTAATTAAGATTGCCCCAAAGGCTCAGCCACCTGTTTGCAAGATTATGGATTACGGAAAGTATAGATATGAATTGCAGAAGAAGGAAAAGGAAGCCAAGAAAAAACAAAAGTCAGTAGAAATTAAGGAAATCAGATTATCTCCTAACGTTGAGATTAATGATTTGAAGACAAAGGCTAATAATGCAAGAAAGTTCTTAGAAAAGGGTGACAAAGTTAAAGTAACTCTTAGATTCAGAGGACGTGAGATGGCTCATATTAGTAGTAGTGCGCATGTTTTAGATGACTTTGCTAAGTTATTAGAAGATATATCAGTAATAAGCAAAAAAGCTAAACTTGAAGGTAGAAACATGACAATGTTTCTCGAACAAAAGCGATAGGCTAGAGTTTAAATTAAGGAGGAATATAAAATGCCAAAAATCAAGACAAGCAGAGCAGCTGCAAAACGTTTTAAAGTTACAGGAACAGGTAAACTTAAAAGAAACAAAGCTTATAAGTCACATATTTTAACAAAGAAATCAACTAAGAGAAAGAGAAATCTTAGAAAAGCAACAGTTACTGATGCTACAAACGTAAAAAATATGAAGAAGATTTTACCTTATTTATAATTCTGAGTAGGAGGAAATTATCATGGCAAGAATTAAAGGCGGAATGAACGCTAGAAAAAAACATAATAGAGTATTAAAGCTCGCTAAGGGTTACAGAGGAGCAAGATCAAAACAGTATAGAGTAGCAAAGCAGTCAGTAATGAGAGCTTTGACTTCAGCTTATGCTGGTAGAAAGCAGAAAAAGAGACAGTTCAGACAGTTATGGATTGCAAGAATTAACGCTGCAGCTAGAATGAATGGTCTTTCATACAGCAAATTTATGTATGGTCTTAAATTAGCAGGTGTTGAAATGAACAGAAAGATGTTAGCTGAAATGGCAGTTAACGATGCTGAAGGATTTGCTAAATTAGTAGAAGTTGCTAAAGCAAAATTAGCATAATTTTAATATATTTAATACTTATAAAAAAGCAGTGAGTTATTCTCGCTGCTTTTTTATTTTGGCTCTTTGTCAAGCATGGGGGTAACCCAAGTTTATAACCAGGTTGTGAATAACATTCATAACCTGGTATTTTTAAATCGAAGTCATTAGAATCCTGTTTCTAAAATTCTCAAAATTTCTAAATCCATAAGCATTTCGCTTAATCACCTTAATCTTATTATTTGTACCTTCAGTAAATCCATTAGAATATGGACAATCAAATGCATTGAGTATGTATTTTGACCAATTTGCCAGCATTGTAAGAGTTGTATTAAATTCTTTTAATTCGCTGGCTTGAGTTGCAAGTATAAATTTTCTTAATCGTTTATAAGCTACATTTCTATCAGGAGAATCCATAAAATCATAAAATAATTCTTTCAAATGATAAGCAATGGCAAGGTCATTTGACTGTGTAAGCATTACTTCCAGAGCTTGTTTGTTTTCGACACTAAGTTTATGATAGTGAGATAAAAGTATGCGTCGGCTCCGCTTGAAATATTTTCTTTTAAATGGAAGCATTTCCTTTTGAATGCGTTTCCTGACATTTTCCAAAGCCCACGTAACGTATCTGACTACGTGAAATCGATCAATAACAATGGTGGCATTAGGAAAAAATGTTTCGGCAATTTCCCTATAAACATAATTCATATCCATTATAAAATAACGTACATCTTTTCTGTTCTTAAAATTCAACAGATAGTCTTTAAGCTTATACTGAGTTCTTGATGGAAGAATGTCAAAAATCTTATGATTTTTAGGATCAGTAAGTATAGCCTGAAATTTTTCACCATTTGCATTCCCCTTAAATTCGTCAATTGATAAAACATGAGGGAGAATTGAGGGCTTGTGAAATTTTACATCATTTAATCTTCTAAAGATTGAAGAAGATGATATCCCCAAATATCTTGCAACGGAACTTACATTTAAGGTTTGGTTGAGCATGTTTATTGCAAGAAAGTTAAGTCGATTTGTAATACGACAGTGTTTTGGCAATAAAGTAAAATTCTCTAAAAAATGTTTTCTACAACAATCACAATGATATCTGCGTTTGGAATAAAAAAGTAATACATTTTTTCCGAGTATTGGAGTATCTTTTATAATTGATTTACGATAGTCGTGAACCTTGTTTGTTATGGCACCACAATTTGGACAAACATGATCACGTCTTTCTAATTTGAAGGAAATACATATATTTTCAGGTGTAGATTCCACATTTGTTATAATTAAGTCTTTTATTTCTAAGATATTTGATATAAAATCATTGTTAGGCATAGGCGACCTCCTTTGTGTTATTTTGTGGTGATTTAATTATAATGGATTTGGGTGTCTATGCCTATTTTTTTATGTAAAAATATAAAGGCTCTAAACTTTACCCCCAAGTAAAGTTTAGAACCTTTATTTTCACAAAAGAATCACAATTTGAACGAAATAACGTCACAATTGAAACATAGAATATACAAGAAAGTTATTGTAACGATACAATGCAATAAAATAGTAGGAGGAAAGACATGAGTATTGTAGAGATAAACAATCTTGTAAAAAAATATGGAGATAACGTTGCAGTTAATGATTTGAGTCTTAATATTGATTCAAAAGGTGTCTATGGATTTTTAGGACCAAATGGTGCAGGAAAATCTACGACAATGAACGTATTAACAGGGTATATAGGTGCAACATCAGGAACTGTTAAAATTAATGGATATGACATTTTTAAAGAGCCTGAGGAGGCAAAAAAGAATGTTGGCTATTTGCCGGAGATTCCACCCCTTTATCAGGATATGACTGTATATGAATACTTGGAATTTGTATCTAAGATAAAGAAAATAAAGAAGGAAGAAAGAAAGGCTTGCATAGAACAGTCTTTGGAAATGACAAGAACGACAGAAGTTAGAGAACGACTTATTAGGAATTTGTCAAAAGGATATAAGCAAAGAGTAGGAATTGCACAGGCAATTATGGGAATGCCTGACCTTATTATTTTAGACGAGCCAACAGTAGGTCTTGATCCAAAACAGATAATAGAAATTAGAGATTTGATTAGAAATTTAGGAAAAGAGCATACTGTAATTTTGAGCTCGCATATTTTGACTGAAATAAGTGAAGTATGTGAGAATATATTTATTATTTCTCAGGGCAAACTTGTGGCTTCAGGTAAGGAAGAAGAATTAATTGAAGAACTTGCAGGAGAAAACAGAATTGAGGCTATTATTAAAGGCGATGCGAATGAAGTAGAAAATATACTTGATAAATTTGGATGCAAACATTCAATTGAAACTTTAGATGATGAAAAATGTAAAGCACAGATAGTGACATCACGCGATATTGATATAAGAGAAGGATTGTTCTTCGCATTGGCAGAAAAGAAAATGCCATTATTAGAACTTAAGTTTAAGACTAAATCTCTTGAAGATTTATTTATTGAACTTACGACTGAATATAAGGCACAGCCAAAGAAAAAAGGTCTTAAGTTTAAAAAGAAAAATTCAGAAAAATTGGATGATAAAAACTTAGCAGATAATTTAAAAAATGAAGAAAAAGAAGTGCAGGAGGTAGAAAAATAATGCTAGCAATATATGAAAAGGAACTTAAATCATATTTTACTTCAGTAATTGCCTGCCTGTTTATAGCAGTTACAACATTTATAGCAGGTATATTCTTTATCTATTATAATCTTACATATGGCTATACACAAATGTATGCTGCATATAATGCATTACTAATTTTAGTATTTACAATACCAATTCTTACAATGAAAATTGTTGCAGATGAACGAAGACTTAAAACGGACCAGTTGATTTTGACATCTCCTATTTCAGTTGGAAAAACAGTTGTAGGTAAGTTTTTGGCGTTGGTTACAATATATTTGATACCTGTTTTAATAATGTGCGTATATCCGCTTATTTTATCAAGATTTGGCGAAGTGTCATTTAGATTGGCATACACAAATATATTAGGATTATTTTTATATGGCTGTGCATTTATTGCAATAGGTGTATTTATTTCATCTATAACGGAAAGTCAGGTTATATCGGCCATTTTAAGCATAGTAATTTTATTTATGGGTTACATGATGAACTCCTTAGAAAATATGATTTCATCTTCAGGAAATGTACTTACAAAAATACTTGGCGCATTTGATTTGTTGTCACCTGTAGATGAATTTATGAGTGGTGTAATTTCTCTTTTTGGAGTAGTTTATTATCTGACAATTATTGTTTTGTTTCTATTCCTCACTTGTCAGTCAATACAAAAAAGAAGATGGAACGTATCTAAGGCAACTATTTCAACCGGTGTATTTAGCACAGGATTTATCGCTGTAGCAATCGTAGTTGCAGTATTTGTAAATCTAGTTGCAGGTAAGGTTACAGATAAATCTTCATGGGCAAGCATAGATATGACAGCGTCTAAGTTGTATTCGATAACAGATGATACAAAGAAAATGTTGAAGAAAATAAATGATGACGTTGTTATCTATGTTATGGCAGCTAAAGATGGCAGTGATGATACAATAAAGAAAACATTAAAAAATTACGAAAATAGCTCAAAACATATAAGTGTTGAATATAAAGATACAAAATTAAATCCTTATTTTTACGCAGATTATACAGATTCAGCACCTACATCAAATAGTTTAATTGTTGTAAATAAAAAGACAAATAAGTCAAAGGTTGTAGATTACAATAACATTTATGAAGCAGATACAAGTTCATATTACACTACAGGCTCCACATCTTACACAGGATATGACTGTGAAGGTCAGTTAGATAGTGCTATATCATATGTATTATCAGACAAAAATCCTGTTGTATACCAGATAACAGGACATGATGAAATTGGAATGGGTTCAAAGTTTTCAGATGCAATTTCTAAAATGAATTGTGATGTTGAAGAAATAAAATTAGCAAGTATGGACAGTTTATCAGTTGATGATTGCAAAATGATAATGATTTTAGGACCTACAAAGGATTATTCTAAAGATGAGGCACAGAAAGTTATTGATTATTTAAATGCCGGAGGAAAAGCAATTATTGCGTGTGAGGCATATAAGAGTGCGCAGACAGACAAACCAAATTTTGAATCAATATTAGAAACCTTTGGAGTAAAAGTTGTGGATGGCGTTGTGGCTGAAAATGATACAAACTTCTATTCAAGCCAGTACGGTCCGTTCTTTACATTTGCAAATGGTTCAGGAAGTTTTGCATCAGGAATAGACAACTATATAATTGCTCCATATGCAAAAGGATTACAACAGGCAAATAAAGATGACTCTTCAATAACATATACATCTTTGGCAACAACATCAAAAGCAGTATCAAAAACACATTTGGAAAGTGCAAAAAAATATACTAAAGAAGAAGGAGATGTTGAAGGAACATTTGATTTAGGAGCACAAATAAAGAAGAGTGTAACAAGCGAAAATGAAAATGGAGAAAGCACAACTACAGAAACCAACATTTTAGCATTGAGTTCAGTTTATATGTTAGATGACAATATGAACGAACTTGTTGCAGACGCAAACCTTGAAATGTTCAACAATGCTTTAAGTGAGTATATTAATACAGATGATTCTGTAGAGACTTTGTCAATTCCATCAAAGAGCCTTCAGGCTTCTCAGTTGACAATTACAGCCTCAGTTTCAAGACTTGTAGGAATAATTGTTGCAGTTGTACTTCCTATAGGCATTTTAGTTGCAGGAATAGTAATTTGGACTAGAAGGAGAAAGAGATAATGAATAAACAGAAAAAACAATTTGCTGTAGTAGTTATTTTGATGGCAATATGTATAGTTGGTTATTTTGGTGTTGGCAAATTTTATAAAAATCAGGAAGAAAAAGAATCTGAAAATAAAGAGGCAACTGCAATAACGGCATTTGAGTTAAAAGATTATGAAAAAATAACAGCTTTTAACTATATAACAAATGGCACATCGATTACATTAACAAAAGATAGCGATGGAAAATGGCATGATTCAAGCGATGCATCAGTAAATATAAGCAAAGATTCAGTTGAAACTGATATGCTTGCAAAACTTGTGTCAGTAACTGCAGATGAAAAAATTGCTAAAAAGGACGACGTATCTCAATATGGATTTACCATAGATGATAATGGAAATGTAACTGCAGAGACAAATACAATAGCACTTACAGATGAGGATAACGCAACGTATACATTATACATTGGAAAAGAAAATCCTTATGATACAAGTAAATATTATATGATGGTTGAAGGTGATGATAATATTTATTTGGTTGACTCAGATATTCAAACGGCATTTTCGAAGAATATATCAGATATAACTGAGACAACAACAGAAGCTGCGACACAAGAGAGCACAGAAGCGCAGACAGAAGAAATAACTGATGAGGCTGAAGCGAGAACAAATTAGTAAAAAATAGCAAACTATTGAAAAATGTAAAAAAGGAACTGCGAAGACAGAACAAATAAATAATTTTATGATTATCCAAAAAAGTTGATTTATAATAATTAAATATAAATCAACTTTTGGGTATTATAATGATAAAGCGAGGGTGAAATTATAAAGATAGTTAAATTTAATTGATGTTAATTAATAAAAAATGATGAATAGAAAAGGTAAATTCAATCTTGTAAGAGTGAATTCCACTACAAATTAAACTACTAGTTAAAAAAATTAAAAAAAATGAAAAAAGTTGTTGACAAAAGTTGCACAAATGGTTATATTAATAAAGCAGTTTGATTGCAACGGGATCTTAGCTCAGCTGGGAGAGCACCTGCCTTACAAGCAGGGGGTCACAGGTT
>OLSN01000700.1_pt1 | contig 34367 bp, 39 predicted proteins | sample 1672411 | NCBI WGS metagenome assembly OLSN01 (sample SAMEA3136683, study PRJEB25190) | human gut metagenome | biome: human gut; feature: human-associated habitat; material: faeces | place: Austria | collected 2013 | reverse complement strand
CTTATATACGTTATATATATAATTATTATATAGTACATATAATAGCCTGAAGCATGTCCAGTGTTTCTTCAGAACGAACTTCCCCGACAATTATACGGTCAGGTCTCATTCTCAATGCGTTCTTTACAAGAGCCCTAATTGTTATCGCTCCTTTGCCTTCAAGGTTTGCCGGTCTACATTCTAGCGTAATAACATGTTCCTGATGTAACTGAACTTCCGCTGCATCTTCGATTGTTACAATACGTTCATCTTCAGGAATATATGATGATAATACATTCAACAATGTTGTTTTACCTGAACCGGTACCACCAGATACTACTATATTTAATTTTCCTTTAACACATGCTTCCAGGAACGAAAGCATTACCGGGTTTAAAGAACCCCATTCAACTAACTGTGCTGCTGTTACCGGTGTAGAGCTAAATTTACGAATTGTAAGCACTGCTCCAATAAGTGAAATTGGAGGAATAATAGCATTTACACGGGAGCCGTCCGGAAGTCTGGCATCAACCATCGGACTTGCTTCATCTACATGTCGACCAACCTGGGTAACAATTCTATCAATAATATTCATAAGATGTTCTTCATCTCTAAATTTTATATCTGTAAGAACCAATTTTCCTTTTTGTTCAATATATACATGATCTGGTCCATTAACCATTATTTCACTACAATTATCGCTATCAATCAAATCCTGAATTGGACCATATCCCAATATATCATCTAATAAAGTCTTTACTATTGGTTTTCTTTCAACTCTTGGAATATTGTACTCATCCTTGTCAACTTCTTCTGTAAGAAGTTTTTCCATTTCATCCCTATCAACAGTAGCCTTTCCCGCTCTGTTTAGTGTTAAAATAATTCTTCCGTGAATTTTTTTCTTTACAGCGTCATATGGGTCTTCAACCTTTATTTCCTTTACCTCTTCAACCTTTTTCTGTTGTTGAGTAGTTGTTTCTTCCCCATTTTCTTCCTTATTCTTTTCTATTATGTCAAGTAATCCCATATACGATTAACCTCCGACTATTTACTCACCTTTATCCGCAATAACTCTTTGTATAAAACTTGAGAATTCTTTTGCTGCTACCGTTCTACTTGTTCTTAATACAAACGGTTCTCCTTTATTTACACTACTATTAAACATCTTATCTGCTGATATTGAAGCATAAAATGGTATCTCTAGCATTGATTCAAAATCTTTCATTCGAATTAAGCTATTAACATTCTTATTCATTACCAGCCTTGCTTTTTCTTTAATTCCTAATTGCTCTAATATACTTACAGCTGCTTTTGCTGCTTTAAGTGATAAAATGTCAGGATTGTTCACAATCATAATCTCATCACATTCCTGTAATGCAGCTATTGTTTCATCACTAAAATTCGTTCCTAAATCAACTATTACATATTCATAATATGGTCTTACACTACGTATAACCTTTGTAACATGTTCCGGCTTTATATATTCTGCATATTCAGGACTTTTTGGTGCTGCAAGCAATACTACACCTGAAGAATGCATTATACTAAATGCATTAACTCTTTCAATTGATATTCCTTCCGGATCCTGTGCTAATTCTACAATTGTATCCTTAGGTTCCAAATCCAAAAGAATATTCTGGTCTCCAAATCTTAAGTCCATGTCTAAAAGAATAACATTGCTTCCTCTCTTAGATAATGCAACTGCAAGGTTTGTTGCCATTACAGACTTTCCTGTACCACCCTTGCATCCAAAAAATGCAATCACTTTTGATCTTACTCTTTTCTGAATATTTAACTGTGCTTGAATTACTTTTTCATATTCATTAACCTGTACTACCCTTGAATAGAACTCATTGTCTTTCATATCTAACGGTAATACCTGTCTTATTCCAAATCTCGCTGCATAGTTTACTAAATCAACTGTTACGTCATCTGTAGCTACAACCGCTGCACATCCTTTACTTTGAAATTTCATACTTTCAACAAATGAAAATACCTCTGGGTCAATTGGAACCTTAACACCAACAATAACGACATCTGGAAATAATCCATCTATTTTTAATCTTGATTCATCTTTAAAATCTGCATATCCAACAATCTGGATATCTCTATCTGCTAACTTCTTTTTTAAATTAACACGAATCGATGTATCTTCTGAAATAATAACAACCTTTATACTTTCCATATTATTCTCCATCCTCCGCAGTTCTCTTATTTAATATAAGTTTATAACCTGAATATTCTCCTGAATTTTCTACTCCATATAAAATATCTGCATCATCATAGGATAATTCTACTGTAATTGATGCGTAATTAACTATCGCATTTGCTGTGTCTACATTTACATCATTTGTTGATATTTTCAACACCTTAACATCACTCAAAACTGTATCTACAGTAGCCTTACCATCGCCCGTCTTCATCGCCAAAACATTCACTGTATCACCCGGAAGGATATATCCATCTACACCTGTAACGCCATCTGCTGCCATACTGTATGCAACCATTCCATCCGCAAGATTATAAGATAATCCTGTATTTTCTTCCTGTTCAGTTCCAAATCTTTTTATTGAAACCTGCTCACCTGCATAAATATAACCTGATGATGTATTTCCTACAACTTCATCAAGACTTCTTACTGCGCCATCTACAATTGCGCCATTATCAATCATTCTAGTACTAAAATATGTATTAACATTCCCAGCTGTAACCTGTGTTCCTGCCGGAACATCTGCTATAGCATACACAATCTCTGTTTTATCCTTATTCGGATCATTGTTGCTTATAAGTGATTGTGCAAACATATATGTTGCAATCCCTGCAACAAGCGCGCTTATAAGCGCAATCAAATAAATTCTCTTCATGATATTTTTACCCCTCTGCTTCTTAGTATTTTATTAATCTACGATTCCGTTTTTATTGTTACTGTATATGATAGTTCTTTAGTTTTTCCATATATAACTCCCAGAACCGGTGTCAATGTTGTCATTTCTGCCTTAACATTCACTTTTAAATCTCCTTCAAGTGGACTGCTAGTATTAGTAAGCTTAACATCAACAGTTACCGGATCAAGGCTATCCGGAAGTATCGCCTTTACCTTATTAGTTACAATATCTGTCAACTGTGCATCCTGCGAATTTACACACCCGACACGTGCTCCTTCCCTACAGGCATTTTCAACAGATAACTGATTGTAGAATAACCACCCAAAATCCAATATTCCGCATACAATCAAAAGCAATATAGGTAAAACTAAAGCAAATTCAACAGCAGATTGTCCTTTTTCTCTTTTCTTCATTAATGCTACCTCTCAAATACTTTTCCCATATTCTAAAATAGAGGGGCCATTGCCCCTCTATTTTTATTTGCTTTATAAATTTCGTACTAACTACGCTTTATTTACCTGCGTTTTCTAATGCACCACTTGCCTTATTGAACATACCACCAATCTTTGGTCCTAATATTGTTAAAGCACCAATTACAACGATTGCTACTAATCCGATGATAAGGCCGTATTCAACCATACCCTGTCCATCTTCATCCATTAAGAAATTCTTTACATCTCTCATAATATTTCCTCCTTCTTGCATACGACTATCTTTTACTCTGTCGTGCTTAATTATAAATTTAATAAATTAACGGGAAAAATAATGAAACCAAAACCCCTCCCGATAAAAACGGTGCCATAGGAGCTGCTGTTTTTAAGTTGCCTCTTCTTGTGATTTTTAAGAACAGATAATAGATAAATATTGTAAAACCCATCACTGCCATTGCTTCAACATAACCTTGAAGACCCAACATAAAACCTATTACGGCGCTATATTTCACATCGCCTGCCCCAATCCTTAGTTTAAATAATCCAGGAATAACAAATAAAACATACGCAACAATCATTCCTATAAACGAATTAAAAAATGTATCCATAAACACATCTAATCCATTACTTGTAATTACCATATTACATATCTGTAAAAGTAACATTCCCAATAATAATGCGTTAGGTATTCTTCTTATCAGCATATCAATTCCTGCTACATTTATTGCCATCAATATGATAAGCATATATCGTACTGTCTGCCAGTAATCAAATTCTTTAAGGGCTATACCTACAAACAATACAGCCGGAACTACCATCCATGCTATTCTGTAGCCTATGTTGTTTATTCGTTGTCCTTTATTTTCTGTGTCATATATACTTCTTACTTGTATCTGGTATCTCGCCAGATAGTAAAAGCACAATCCAGAGAGCAAACCCACCGTCGCGTATATCGCGTATTCCATTGCTGTTTTCTCCTCTGTATTTACTTGCATCGGCATCGAAAAACTTTATGTAGATGTGTTAAAATGTTTTTCTCTGCGATAGTATTATTATAATACTTTTCGTCATTTAGTCAATATTTTTTAATAATTTAGTCACAATTTGTACACTATGTACATTATTTTATTTACTCAATGTGCTAAACGCCAATTTTTTAGACTTTTCCCTGTTTTTTTCAGACTTTTCTCGCTCTTTTTCGGCTTTTTTTCGAGCCCTTTCAGCTTTTTTGTTCATAACTTTTTCATCTTTATTAATGCGGCTTTCCATTTTTCGTTCTTTTCTGGACTTTCTTTGTTTTTTTCTTATTACTTCATCTATTTTTCGATAACGTTCTTCTTCTCTTTCATCCTGCATTCTAATAATATAATCTACACCTTTCAATACTTTTTCGCTCACACAATCACTCACTTCTTTAGACATATTCTGTGTCGACTTATTTATCGCTCTGGTAACTATACTTTCGGTATTTTCCTCTAAGGCTCTCGAAACTATATTTCCCATAATTTCCTGAAATTGCTGCATTTTACTTTCTGAGCTAACACATTCAGTCAAAGATGTTTTATTTTCTACTCCTCTATTTTCTATGTTTCCACTATTTTCTTTTGTTTCTGTTTCCATGATTTGTTTATTACTTAGGCCATTGTTACAGCCTTCTTCATCTTCTTTATAAAATGTATTTTTTTTGCTCTTTGGTTTGTCAAATAGATTTCTAATGTTGACTGAATTGGAATTAGAACGATTAATATCAATTTCCCCATTAATCATCATTTTTATAGTTCTTAGACCATATCCCTGTTCTTTTAAATCTCTTATTTTTTGAAGTAATTCAATATTTTCTTCCGTATAATATCGATGTCCCATTTCATTTCTGGGAATCTTTATCTCAAGTTCTTCTTCCCAATATCTTAACACATGAGATTCCACCTTTAGCATTTTAGATGCATCTGAAATAATATATCGTCGTGTTCCCATTTTCCCCTCCAAAAAAATAATGTTAACAATAATTTCCAAATTATTGTTAACATTAGTATAATTCTGACTATTACTCAATTCAACGAATTGACAGTCCCTTATTCAATTATTTTTTAAGCAAATGACGAATGCCGTCAAATGAGTGTAAACATCTCATCTTTTTCGTTCAAATTCTCATATGACTGAACATAATTATTCCCTCGCATTTATTTTGAATTGCGAGCAAACAAGTAAATCTACTCTCTTGCTTTCGTCTCGAATTTTGTATATTCAGGTAACCATAACAATTCTATAGCTCCTACAGGACCGTTTCTTTGCTTAGCAACATCCACGATAATAGTGTTTCTGTCTTCTGTCTCATCCTCTTTGTTGTATTTTCTTGATAAAAGCATTACTACATCGGCATCCTGCTCGATAGAACCTGATTCTCGCAAATCCGCCATGATAGGTCGATGGTCAGGTCTTGATTCTACGCTTCGGTTAAGCTGCGAAAGTGCAACTACCGGAATATTTAACTCTCTGGCAATTCCTTTTAAAGATCTTGAAATATCTGCAATTTCCTGTTCACGGCTAGGATAATTACCATTTCCTCTCATAAGCTGTAAGTAGTCAATAACTACAAGCTGTATATCTTTTTCTAATTTAAACTTTCTGCATTTGGAACGAAGGTCACCAATCGTAATACTTGGCGTATCGTCAATTACAATATTTGAATTTCCTATAATATCCGCCGTTTCTACAATTTTTTCCCATTCAGATTCATTAAGTTCTCCTGCCCTCATTTTCTGAGAACTTACCATTGAATGCTGTGATATAAGACGGTTAACCAACTGTTCCTTTGACATTTCCAAACTAAATATAGCGACTGCATTCGGCTTACGTATAGCAATATGCTCTGTTACGTTAAGTGCAAATGCTGTTTTACCAACTGAAGGTCTTGCCGCAATCAAAATAAAGTCTGATGGCTGCAATCCGGATAACTGATTATCAAGATATATATATCCGGTTGCTAAACCTGTAACAGTTCCCTTTGTAAGTGATGCCTGCTCTAATTTATCAAATACATTAGCAACTACTTTATTAATTGGGACAAAGTCGCCACTTGAACGTGATCTGAGCACTTCAAAAACTTCTTTCTCAGTACTTTCCATAATATCTTCAAGTTTATCTGTTCCCGCATAACATTTAGCTGAAATATTATCATTTACCTTTATTAATTTACGCAACATTGCTTTTTCATAAACAATAGTCGCATACTGTTTTATGTTAGCTGAAGTTGGCACCATTTCTAATATTTCCCTGATAAAATCAAGGCTGATTACTTCACTGGAAACATCCATCTCTTCCAATTTAGCCTTTATGGTAACCAAATCTCCATTTTTTCCTTCACGGTACAATTCTGTCATTGCTCCAAAGAGCAATCCGTATTGTCTGTTAAAAAAATCATCTTTATTTATCAGCTCCATAGCTATTGGAACAGCATCCGGATCCATAATCATCGAACCTATTACTGCCTGTTCTGCTTCATAGCTATGAGGTAGTATTTTTTTTACTATTGGATCTTCCATTAATAATTATCTCCTATAAAGCTTCAACTTTTATATCTAAAGTTGCTATTACATCCTTGTGTAATTTAACTTTTACTGTATGGACTCCAAGATTTTTAATTCCTTCTTCCATAACAATCTTCTTTTTATCAATTTCTAAACCAAGCTGTTTTCTTGTTTCTGCTGCTATTTCTTTTGCAGAAATTGAGCCAAATACGCGATCTCCATTTCCAGCTTTAATCTTTATAACTACCTTTTTATCTTTTAATTCTTCTGCCAAAGCTTTTGCTGCATCCAATTTTTCCTGAGCAACCTTTGCTTCATTAGCTTTTTGAAGTTTTAAATCATTTTTATTTGCGCTATTTGCTTCTACGCCAAGCTTTTTCTTTAAAATAAAGTTTTTAGCATATCCATCGCTTACCTTTACTACTTCACCTTTTTTTCCTAACGCTTTAACATCTTCTAATAAAATAACTTCCATATTCGTGTCTCCTTTCAAAGTAATAAACTTATTATATCTAAGCAATTAATTTCATTTTTTCAAATTCAATTCGGCAAACTGTATTAATGTTAAGGTCAAATATCACTTGTGTAAATAACTATATTTCACCTTCATCAGTCATATCCTGAATAATCTCTTTTATCAAGCTCTTTGCCTGTTCACATGTACAATCTTCAATCTGTGCTCCGGCAAGATTCATATGTCCTCCGCCGCCTAATCTTTCTGCAATTAACTGAACGTTAACTTCATCTATTGACCTTGCGCTTAAATATACTTTTTCATTATAAAACGTACATACAAACGCTGCCTTTATGCCTTTAATATTGAGTAATTCATTTGCTGCCTGTGCTCCAACAACTGTCGGCATACTTGTTCCTTCAGACGGGCAAATGGCTATAGCGTATTTATCCATAAATATCTCTGTATTTTGAATAGCCTTAGCTTTTGCCTTATAATCTCCAATATCATCTCTAAACATTTTTCTAACTCTGACAATATCAGCTCCATTTTTTCGCAAATAAGCTGCTGCCTCAAATGTTCTTACACCTGTCCTGTTAGAAAAATTATTTGTATCCATCATAATTCCGCTATACAATGCATCTGCCTCATACGGTTTCATTTTAACTGAATCAACCATATACTGCATAATTTCAGTAACCATTTCACATGTTGATGATGAATATGGTTCAATGTATGATAAATGTGCATTTTCTATTGCATCTGCACTTTGTCTATGATGATCTATTACTACAAGTGTTTGTGCTCTTCTCACTAATTCAGGATGTTCAGTATATCCTGCTCTATTACAGTCAACTACGATGAGCATATCATTTTTTTCTAAAATAGTTGTAGCCAATGTACCTGTAATAAACATATCTTCTTCATAACCATTATCAGTCGTAAACTTATCAATCAAAGGTTTTACTGAAGAACTCATAGGTCCCGTTACCACATAAGCTTTTTTACCCATTGTTGTTATGGCTCTATACAAACCAATTGCTGCACCGTATGAATCATTATCACCCAAATGATGTCCCATAATGAATACTTTATCTCTTGTTTCAATTAATTCTCTTAATGCATGCGCTTTTACTCTGGCTTTTACTCTGGTATTCTTTTCGACAGATTTGCTCTTACCGCCATAATAATATATCTTTGCGCCATCTTTTAATACTGCCTGGTCTCCACCTCTGCCAAGTGCCATATCGATGGCTGCTGTGGCTGACGTGTAATTCTGAACATACGAATCTGAACCCATTCCGAATCCAATGCTGATTGTAGCTGTTCGTTCATTACCTATCTTAACATTCTTTACATCATCAAGAAGTGAGAATTTTTTACTTTGCATAATTGCTATATTTTTAGCCTTAACAACTACAAAATACTTATCTTTTTCAAGTTTTCTTACAAGGCCATCCATTTCAGCAAAATACCGCTGTATCTGTCGGTCAATCAGTGCAACTAACAGCGTTCTTCTGGCATCTTCAATACTTTGAAGAACCTCTTCATAATTATCTATGTAGATAAGTCCCGGTATCATCTTATCATTTTTATTTTCCTTAGATAATTGCTGAATTCTTGTATCATCAAACAAATAAAGTGCAAACATATCCGCATCGTCATCATCTGAATCAAGCACTGCGATAGGCACTTCATCAACTGCATCTTTCATTTTAAACTTCTTTAGCACAGCTCTATATATTTTTTCATTATACTCAACTTTGAACTCTTTCTTTTCTTCTTTGAATTCAAATTTATCCTTCGTAAACTCTTTAAATATAGACTCAATTCCTCTCATATTTAAAAGTTTCGTTTCGCACGCCTTTTCCATTTCGCTATTATGCCACAGCATCTTTCCATTACAATCAAGTAACGCATAAGGAATTTCAAATTCATGCATCATCTGTCTTTGTATCTGACTATACTCTGCGCCAAAATCCACAAGATATCTTTTGATATTTGGATAAAATCTAAGCATCATAACAATCGCTATTACAATAAACAAAATTGTTGCAAACGCCATAACCACCCCGGCTCTTTTGTCAATAAAAAATATTATAGCCGTTACTACTATCCAAAGCACACTAAGGTTAATAGGCCACCTCAAATACTTTGTAATTTTTCCATTCAATGCTACTTTTTTATCATTTAACATATAAGCACCTCTAATTTGCTTTATTCTTCATCTCCGCCTTATATTTGTATGTCTTTAAAATAAAAAGCTTACAACGTCTCTAACGCACCTTAATGATTTAGTATACCATATTGTAATTTTTATTTCCACTATACTACTTTAGAAGTCCTAACAGATCACTAATATATTCTTTACATGTTTTATTATTTCGTATAAAATTACCTTTAATTAAATGATGTCTGGGTCAAAAGCCCCGACTATGATGCCTACAGATTTTTCCGTGCTACGCACTTCCACAATCCTCTGGCATCTTCACATTAGTAAAATATGAAACAGGAGATAGTTTATATGTTTAGAATATGGGGAAGAACCTTTAAAAATAATAAAATGATTAAAAATACCACAATTGAAATAGATAATCCCGAAATGACAAGAACTCACAAAATTTTCAAAGCTCTTGAAGATATTTGCGAGGAATTTGATTTAAGCAATCCAATCTGGCTTGATAATAACATTGATGAATTCAAACGCATTTCACGAACCAGATTTTATCAGGACAGTTTTATTGAGCATATTGATTTTGATTATTTAGATTTTTATATTATTGAAGAAGATTAATAAATTATTAAAGACTCGAATTACTATCATACTTGACAAAGAGCCCTATTAAAAAACATATCCCCTCTTTACCGGATAACCGATACGGAGGGGATATATTTTTATATATTATTATTAAAATAACCAGATATCACACGAATCGCTCCGTGTTATCTTATAATTAAAGTCTTTTCTGTAATTCTGCTGTCATGTCTTCGTAACCCGGTTTTCCAAGTAATGCAAACATATTCTTCTTGTAGCTTTCTACACCCGGCTGATTAAATGGATTTACTCCAAGAATATATCCACTTACACCACATGCAAATTCATACATGTAGAATAATTCTCCAAGATAGAATTCGTTCTGTTCAGGTACATTAACCATAAGGTTAGGAACATTACCATCTGTATGAGCAAGAATTGTTCCGTTCATTGCACTCTTGTTAACAAAATCCATATCTTTTCCAGCTAAGTAATTTAATCCGTCAAGATCATCTGCTTCTTCCTGAATTACGATATCAGCATCTGTCTTTTCGATATTTACAACTGTTTCAAACATAAGTCTTGAGCCGTCCTGAATGAACTGACCCATTGAATGTAAATCTGTTGTCAAATCAACTGCTGCAGGGAAAATACCTTTCTGGTCTTTTCCTTCGCTTTCGCCATAAAGCTGTTTCCACCATTCACCAAAGTAATGTAAACTTGGTTCATAGTTAGCTGTAATTTCAATTGATTTTCCTTTTCTTAATAAAATATTTCTGATTGCTGCGTATTTTACTGCATCGTTATCTTCAAATGCATTGTTTAAAGCTTTTTCTCTTCCGCTTGCAGCACCTTCCATTAATTTATCTATATCAGCACCACTTACTGCGATTGGAAGTAAACCTACTGCTGTAAGAACTGAGAAACGTCCACCTACATCATCAGGTACTACGAAGCTTTCATATCCTTCTTCTGTTGCAAGATTCTTAAGAGCTCCCTTTGCCTTATCTGTTGTAGCATAAATTCTCTTTGCTGCTTCTTCTTTGCCATATTTCTTTTCAAGTTTTTCCTTGAAAATTCTGAATGCGATAGCAGGTTCTGTTGTTGTACCAGACTTAGAAATAATGTTAACTGAGAAATCTCTGTCTCCAACAACATCTAATAATCCCTTTAAGTATGCAGGGCTAATGCTATTTCCTGCATAGTAAATTTCAGGTGTTTTTCTGATTTCTTTTGATACATTGTTATAGAAACCATGTCTTAAGAAGTCAATTGCTGCTCTTGCTCCTAAATATGAGCCACCAATACCAATAACAACTAAAACTTCTGAATCACTCTGAATCTTCTTAGCTGCTGCTTTAATTCTTGCAAATTCATCCTTGTCATAATCAACAGGTAAATCAATCCATCCTAAGAAATCATTTCCTGCTCCTGATTTGTTAACCAAAACTTCTTTTGCATCTTCTGCGATTTTCTTCATTGCTACTACTTCATCATCTGAGATGAATTTTGATGCCTTTGAGTAATCAAATGTTACCTTAGCCATATCTTTTTCCTCCGTCATTTCAAATCCTGCTATCCCGTACACCTTGAAGACTGTCATGGTATCTCGCCATTAAATCCGCATTGCCCGGTAAAGCGTTTATTTATCGACATAATATAATATTCATGCCGACCGGTAAAATTCCCTTCAAATTCTCTCTAACATATATACAATAAATATTTTGTCGTCATATGTCAATGTTTTTAGCATATTTATTGAAACAATTTTATTGGAGTCAACCTGAGAATATATCCATGAAACTTTTTTGCTTAATCTGCGAATATTTCCTTAAAACATATTTGATTCAACATGCGAATATTTCCATATAAATCATACGATTGAACCTGTAAACATTTCTACGAAACTTATATGATTAAATCCGAATTTATTTTTGCAAAAACCATTTAAATCTTTACTGCAAATATTCTCCTAAAACTTCGTTGATTATTCTCTCCTGTTCTTTTGTAATATTTATTCTACCCTGTTTTTCATTTTCTATTTTTTTATTTGTATTATTTATTTCATTTACATTAACATTCTGTTCCGGTTCCTGCTCATTTTTGTTGCTGCCGATTTCTATGTTGTAATCATTTTCCCGCCTACTAATCTGCTCCCGCAAATTAACACTATTTTCAAAGAAATCCGTAATAACATATATCAGTTCTGTTTTTCTGTCATTTGTATGAATTGTATTTTCAACTACAAATAACGCAAGTGCAAAATAAAATCCTACAAGAATATATGACATCGCCGTTGTCTTTCCGTATCCCTGGTTATACAGTATATATCCGCATAATCCGCCTATTGCGACGCATAAAAATCCACACCAGCTAATAATTTTATTTATGGAATCAAGATAAAATATGCCTATTTTACACTTATTTATGTACCTGCTTACTAAAAGCATGGGATTGGCCACCGTGCCATTTATGGTTTTAATACTTTCAAATTTCAATTTTATCTGGCGAAGAATATTACTTTTTGGACTATCCATATTTTCTGCCTTTTTAATCATTTTACCAAAAACCCACATTACCAGACATTTACTTACAATTCCTACTAAAAAAATACTTCCTAATAAACATAGGAAGTACGCTTTATTTTCAATTATTGATGTAATTTTTTCCATATTAACAGTAAAACCTGACATACATTTGTCAAACATAAAAAACCTCCTCATACGATATGTATTGCCCACCCTTTGGTTGGTGGCCGACAGTCGGAAACATTAATACCTAAACTTTTGTTTCCTTTATACAATAAAATTCTATCATACAAGAGGTCTTTTAACACTATAAATCGTTCGTCAAATTTCTACAAATTCTTAATTAACTGTTTTAATATTTTAATTGAATTAGCCGCTGCTTTCTTTTCAAATGTAGGGTAATCCATTTCTGCACTTCCATCTGCCTTATCAGAAATCGCTCTGATTATAAGACATGGAATATTGTTAACATATGCCGCATGTGCTATAGAAGCACCTTCCATTTCTGCGCAATCTCCGGCAAATGTATTTACCAAATCATCTTTCTTTTCCTTACCGGCAATAAACTGGTCGCCTGAAACAACTCTTCCTGTAAATACTTTAACAGAAAGATTTGCTTCTTCTATACTTTTGACTGCTACATCAATCAATCTGCTGTCACTATGAAATACAGAGTTGTCCATATCAGGAATAACTCCACGTTCATAACCTAACGCCGTCACATCCATATCATGCTCAATGGCATCCTTTGATATAACAATATCGCAAATATCAATATCACTATTTAATGAGCCTGCAACTCCTGTATTAATAACAGAATCTACTTTATATCTATCTGCAAGAATCTGTGTACATATAGCTGCATTTACTTTTCCAATACCACACTTTACAACAACTACATCTTTGTCATGAATATGGCCTTCATAAAAATCCATTCCTGCAACTGATGTAATTTTCGCATCCGGCATTTCATTTTTTAATTCCTGGACTTCGCTGTCCATCGCTCCAATTATTCCTAACACGTTACACCTGTTCCTTTATTTATTTTCTTCTAAGTACAATTTCAATGCCTTTGCAAGCTGGTCCGGACATGAAGTTCCTCTTCCTGCACAATCAATTCCATCCATTCTTTTAATTGCTTCGTTCACATCCATTCCTTCAACTAATGCAGCAACTCCCTGTGTATTTCCACTGCATCCTCCAAGAAATCTTACATTAGTAACTTTATTATCAACAACATCAAAACTAATTTCTCTTGAACACGTTCCTCTTGTCTTATAATTCATAACTGCACTCCTATCCAAGGCTTTTTAATCGCCTATCTTCTTTTCATAAATTTCTACAACATCATCTATATCACCTTTGGCAATTAACTGACCATGTTCCAAAATGATTGCCTTGTTACACAATCTCTTAACCTGAGCCAAACTATGTGATACAAATAAAACTGTAACCCCATGATCAAACATTTTTTTCATTTTCTTTTCGCATTTTTTTCTAAATTTAGCATCACCAACTGATAATACTTCATCTAAAATAAGAATTTCCGGTTCTACAACTGTAGCAATTGAAAATCCAAGTCTTGCCTTCATACCTGAAGAATAGTTTTTAATTGGAACGTCTATAAATTCTCCTAACTCAGAAAATTCAAGAATTTCATCATATTTTGACATTAAAAATTCTTTTGAAAATCCAAGAACCGAACCATATAAGAATATATTTTCCCTACCTGTATAGTTAGGATCAAATCCTGCACCAAGTTCAATCATAGGTGCCATATGTCCATATCTTTGCACTGAACCTTTTGTTGGCTTATAAACACCTGCAATTACTTTAAGAAGCGTACTTTTTCCTGCTCCATTAAGTCCAAGTATTCCGAGACGTTCGCCTTTTTTCAATTCAAATGAAACATCCTTTAACGCCCAAAATTCATTAAAACGAATCTTTTCGCCTTTTAATTTCTTTATAAATAATTCTTTAAAATTATCAACTTTTTCTTTGCTTAAATTAAAACAAATACTAACATCATTAACTCTAAGAGCTACATCATTCTTTGCCATAACTCCTCCTAAATATGAAGAATAAACTTATCCTGATTTTTCTTAAATACATATACTCCAAATATCAGTAATACAACACTAAAAGTTACTGAGTATGCAAATAATTTTAAATTTGACACTCCGTAACTATAACTGTTAAACATAGAATGACCTTCTAACAATACAGCTCTGAAGTTACTGATAATTCCGTAAAGCGGATTTAATTTGATAAGAATTAATCCCTGTCCCATACTTGTGATTTTGTAGAAAATTGCTGAGCAGTACATAACAAGCATCAACACAACATCCCACAAATATTCCATATCTCTAAAGAATACACATACTGTTGACAATACCATTCCTGCACCAATTGACAAAATAAACAAAATTGTCAATGGAATAATCGCTTCAATTACATGCCATGTAAGTGGAACACCTAAAACTACTGAAACTACTGCAAGAACTATTAATGACAGTAAGAATAAAATGTAGTTATAAATGCAACTTGAAAGCGGATACAAATACTTAGGTACATAAACTTTCTTTATCATTGCCTGATTTGCCCTGATAGACCTCATCGCAATCTTTGTTGAACTTGAGAAGCAACTATATATAAGTCGTCCACATAAAATGTAAACAGGATATAATCTGTCACCTTTACCAAGCAACTGTCCAAATACGATTGTAAGAACAATCATTGTAAGTAACGGTTCAAGCATTGTCCATATCAATCCAAGATATGATCTTCTATACTTTAACTTAATTCCTTTTTTTACAAGTTCGATTAATAAATATCTGTATCTTGCAAAATTTTTCACGTACTTATTCATATAACCTCCAAAACTGAAGCATTTGTTTTTATAGTTTATCCATATAAGATTAAATTCCCGACAATAAACTAATCTTATTATATATTATAATTTTTTTATGTCAAATTAATGGGAAATGTAATGATATAAATAGCTTTGGCTTAAATAATTCATAATAGTCGCCACTTTTGTTACACGCATAAAAAATGCACCACTTTTGCTACAAAAATTTGTTTAGAAAGTAGTGCATTAAAATCAGTAGTTTGACTGTTGCTGATAGGAGGTGTGTTTTATGAAAGTCAGCGTTTCAAAATCTAAAAACACAACCATTTATTATCTCAGTAAGTCAGTACGAATTGCTAACAAGACAGCAACCAAGACCATCGAAAAAATAGCAACTTATGAGGAAATCAAGGCAAAGTGTGGTGACATGGATCCTCTGGATTGGGCAAAACAGTATGCAGCAAGGAGAACTGCTGAAGAGAAAAATAGTCATTCTGATATCATCATTAAGCACTCTTCTTACAAACTTATTGATAAAAATTCCCGTCGCACATGCAATGTCGAATACCTTTTTCTCCAAGATATTTATTATTCGCTTGGGCTAGATAAACTCTGCCATGAAATATCCGACCGTTATAAATTTGAATTCGATCTTAATGATATTCTTTCCATGCTTGTATATTCTCGCATCATTGCTCCCGGCTCCAAGAAAAGTTCTCTTCAACAAGCTCAGAGTTTTCTGGAACAGCCTACAAGCAAGCTCCACCATGTATACATAGGACTTGAATTTCTGGCAAAAGAAACTGATTATAAAGTGTCAAGTCTTTTTGTACAAAAAATATTATATAAAAATGTACAATTATTCTGACGGCTGAATATAGTCTTTCACTCTATATGACCGACCATTGATTGTAATAACTTTTGAATGATGAAGTATCCTGTCAAGTATTGCATTGGCAACTATGGCATCATTAAATATGCTATCCTAATCATTAAAATTTATATTTGTTGTAAGAATAGTGCTTTTCTTTTCGTAACGCATATCTACTAATTGAAAGAAAAGGTTAGAATCTTCTTTATCAATTGGCAAATAGCCCAATTCATCCACTATTAACAGCTTATACCTGTTTATGTATTTCAGTTTATTTTCCAATCGGTTCTCCATTTTAGCCCTTTTTAGCTGCTGTAGTAAATCGTGGCATTTTATAAAATAAGTACTGTATCTTTTGCTTGCTGCAACTATGCCTATGGACGTCGCCAGATGTGTTTTCCCAACGCCACTGCTACCGAGAAATACTACATTTTCAGAATTTTCCATAAATCTTAAAGTAGCCAGTTCCAAAATTTCCTGTTTGTCTACACATGGTTGAAATTCAAAATCATAATCCTCAATAGTTTTTACAAAAGGAAAAGCAGCTGCCTTAATCATTGATTTTGAGGCAACCTCTGTTTTGTAATCAATCTCATAATTGCAAAGTTTTAGCAAACCATCTGAAAATGACAGTTTATTCTGTGATACAAAATTTGAAACTTCTTCAAGATGTTCCTTCATCTGCATCAGTTTTAATTTTTCAAGACTAATGTTAAGTTGTTGATATGTGTTGCTCATGACCCGGTATTCCTCCTAACAATGCAAGATTTTCTTTTGCACGTGTTTCTATATCTTCCCCCTTAAAAGAATGGGATTTCTGTGCAATTTCTATATAATCTGTTTGATGATAATTAAGTTTTTGTTGTGTTATTTTGTGCACAGTCACAAGCGTTGTGTTATAATACATATGGATATATCCGTCATAAGCCTGTGCTGTAAGTGATTTACCCACATATTCTGTCGGAACAGAATATTGATTGCCACCATAGTTAATCATACTGGATGAATTCACTTTCAGTGGCTTTGTGGTTATCTGATATGGCTTTCTTATGTTTTTCACTGGCAGGTGTGATAAGAAGGCCTTTTCTTTGTTAAAATACATTATCGGAATAATTCCTGTGTCTTTAACAACACGAGTATTTACTCTGTTATTAATACGCGTTATGAGTTTATTAAGCCCGTTATAATCAAGTTTGCCATTGTATGCCCTAATCTCATCCAATACCTTCATTGGAGCCTCTACCTTGGCTTTGGTACGTGGACGTCCCGCTATACATGGTTTAACCTTGAATCCATAATCATCTGCAAACTGCTGAAACTTAGCATTTACTTTTCCACCATAATTTTCTGTTCGTGCCTGATCCATAACAGTACTCATGTTGTCAATAACAATTTCTGCCGGAACACCACCAAAAACTTCAAAAGCACTGTCTAAAAATGAAACAGAACAATCCTGTGTTTTAGAAACGGAAAGTCTGTAAACCCGAAACCTTGAGTATGAAAGCAAAAGGACAAATATATCTATAACAACCGTTTCTCCATTATCAAGTAAAAACTCAATTTTTTCTATCCAATCAAGTTGAGCCTGTTGTCCCATTCCGGTTTCATATCTTATGGTAACCTGGTTTACATTAGATGGTCTTCTTCTTTTGAAATAGGATTCAGACGGTTTTTATGCGGTATGCACAAATCTGGAAGATGACGTTTTTTCCATTATAAGAATTAATCAAAAACGTTGGGAAATCGAAGAATGTTTTCGAATTATGAAAAGTAAATTCAAAGCACGTCCTGTATATCTCAGTCGAAAAGACCGGATTACAGCACACTTCATGACATGTTTTATTGCACTAATTATTTACAGGATTCTCGAAAAGAAACTTGATGGAAAATATACCTGTAATGAGATTATAAAAACGCTCCGAGATATGAATATGCTAATCTATCCTGGCGAAGGATATGTACCTGAATATACAAGAACAGACCTTACAGACCATTTCCATGAGGTGTTTGGTTTCCGAACCGATTATCAGATTACTTCGCAGAGAAATATGAAAAAAATTTGCAATGCAACAAAAAAGTAAAAATATTACCACATTTTCCAAAAGTAGCAAAAGCTCAGAAACGCTTTATTTAAGCCGTTTCTTAGTTTTATACTCATCATCAACTGTCAAAGACAGGATTGTAATAATGTGCCATAACAAATTTACCATTATATCACAAATAGTAAAATGAAAATTTACGGTTGAATATTTTGTTACAAAATATTTCAAAGCGCTTTACTTTTCATTTATTTACAAGTTTTTAAACAAGTCATCTGCCTTTATATCAAATATTTTTGAGATAGCATCAACTTCCTTATCTGTTGCTATTCTTGTCTGTCCTTCTAACTTAGATAATGAAGTGTAATTTATATTGCATCCTAATAACTGCATACTTATAGCAAGTTCTTTCTGGCTCATGTGGTTTAGTTTTCTTATTTTTGTAACATTTGCCCCAATTATATTTTTATCACCTAACGGCTGCATACGTGGTTTCATATTTGTTTTCCTCATTAAATTTTTTGACTTATATCGACTTTACTACCTAACACCATTCTATAATGTTAATATTAAAATTTCAAATATTATTATGACTAAACCATTCAAATGTCTTTACAACATAAATACCTTTTGCCCCAATATTATTTATGTGATATGATGTTTTAATCATACAAAAGTCCATGATAAAACATAAAATAAATATTTATCTGACTATTATACATATATTATTTTCTAAGGAGAAACCAATTATGCAAAGTATTGTTGAAGCGGTTATTGAAAACAGCCATTTTTATCCTAATAAAGATGCTATTATTTACGATGACTCATCAATCACTTATTCAGAACTTGAAGAAAAAATTAATATGTTTTCACTTTCTTTAAAATCAAAAAAAATAAGTAAAGGCAGTAGAATTATGATTGAAGCCGACGACCTTATTTCATATTTCTGTGCTTTTCTCGGTTGTGAATTATATGGATGTATTGCTGTCCCTTTTGAAAAAAATATATCTATTTACAAATTCCAGGATCTTTATAAAACAATCAATCCAAAACTTGTATTTATGAAAAATAACGGAGAAGATTACAACGAATTTTTTCAAAACACTTTAAACACAGGCAATAGATTTTCTCTTCCAAAGTATGAATCTATCTGCGCTATTACAAGTACTACAGGAACTACTGGTAAGCCATCTTTAGTAACCCACAGCAACGGAAATATGGTGGCAACCATCGAGAATTTATATACTGCAATTAATATTGATTCAAATTCAGTTTTATTTACAAATATGCCTTTTGACCTTGCTGCAGGATACAGACGTGTTTTTGCCGTTTTATATAGAGGCGCAACAGCCGTAATTACGCATAAAAATTTCTGTGATGAGACTCTCTCTTATTTTAATGAAAGATATAACCTTACACACCTTTCTTTGATAAGCTCAGATTTGTCAATTTTATGCAATACCCAAACCCCCGAAAAATTGTTAAAAGGGATAAAATACGTTGAATCCGCAGCGGGAGCTTTACCTTCAGGCATTATTACAAAATTTTATCAAAATTTCCCTGACGTTCTATTTTTTAGTATGTACGGAAGCACAGAATCAGGATGTATTCTTGTAAATAACACAAGGGTAAATTATTCTGAAGACTGCATTGGAAAACCTACATGCAATTCTCAAATTTGCCTGATAGATGAGAATGGAGATAAAATAACTGAATCCGGAAAATACGGATATGTAGCTGTCAGCGGAGAAATGAATATGCAAGGATATTTTCGTAAAAAAGCTCTTACTGAACAGGTTATGTACGGAAACAGACTTATTTTAAATGATATTGCTTATTTTGACAATCAGCAATACTACTATTTTGTAAGCCGTGTCGGTGATATTATTAATGTAGCTGGACACAAGGTAAATCCTGCTGAAATTGAAAAAATAGCCATAAACTTTGAGGGAATATTAGATTGTGCATGCATTGCAAAGGCAGATTTAAAATATGGACAGATTCCTATATTATTTGTTCAATATAAAAAGGGATGCGCGGCTGACACAACCAAATTAGCAAATTACTTAGAAGAAAAACTTGAAAATTATCGTATTCCTAAAAAGATTATTCCAATTAAAAAAATTCCCCGCACTACAACAGGGAAATTAATGAGAAAATCATTATCAATGATTGAATATTAAAATTGTCAATTAAAAACTTCTCTTTGTAATCATTGCTGTAAAGTCCAGCACTGTCACTTAGAGAAGTTTTTTGTAATTTATTCTTCTTACCACCATTTAATCATGTCTGTTACTTCTTCACGCAATTTGATGAATTCCGGATCTGATACATTTCTTGGGTAAGGCAGTGGATTATCCACAATTGCCTTGATTGTAGTTGGTTTCTGACTCATTATTAAGCACTTTTGTGAAAGATAGATTGCTTCCTCAATATTGTGGGTAATAAACAAAACTGTACTTCCTGTTTCACGCCACAATTTCAATACTTCGTCTTCAAGATAATATCTAACTTTAATGTCCATCTGGCCATAAGGCTCATCCATAAGTAATAAATCAGGATAAACTGCAAAACTTCTACCGATAACTACTCTCTGTTCAGCAGATACTGATAGTTCCCCTGGATAGACATCTTTCTTGTCAGTAAGACCTATTATGTCAAGAATCTTGTCAGTTCTTTCCTGCATTTCCTTTTTATCAACATTTTTTATCTTAAGATTAAATTTAATATTATCCTCTACTGTCAGCCACGGAAAATTTGATGGCTCCTGAAAAACAAAACTGATATTGTGCTTTTTAGGATCTGCCGGTTCTCCGTCAATTAATATCTGTCCACTGGTTGGCTCAATTAATTTTACTAAAAGGTTTAAAAATGTCGTTTTTCCACACCCAGTAGGTCCAACAATACAAACAAAATCTCCTTTATTAATATTAAAAGAAATATCATCTAATACGGTTAAATCGTCAAACTTTTTAGTTAAATTCTTAACAGAAATCTTTGGTTGTTCAGCCATTATTTATTCCTTTCGCGACTTTTTATAACGCCAAATCCATATTGGCTGTTATTTCATTTCTTAGTTCCATAAATTCTTTTGACATTTGATTTCTAGGTCTCTTTAAATCAGGTATATATTCTTTAACAATTTTTGAAGGTTTATTAGAGAACAATAATATTCTGTCTCCTAAATATATTGCTTCTTCAATATTATTTGTTACAAAAACAACTGTAGCCTTCTCTTTGTTTCTTATTTTTAATATTTCATCCTGCATTTGATATCTTGTCTGTGCATCCAGTGCTCCAAATGGTTCATCCATAAGAATAACGTTGTTTCCTGAAGCATAAGCTCTGGCTATACCTACACGCTGCTTCATACCGCCTGAAAGCTGAGCCGGATATGCCTTTTCAAATCCATTCAGTCCTACTAAATCAATGTATTTCATAGCTGTTTCTTTTCTAGTTTGTTTGTCTACTCCCTTAAACTTCAAAGGAGCTGCAACATTATTTAATACATTTTTCCAGTCAAATAATGCATATCTTTGAAATACAAATCCAACATTTCTATCGTCTTTAAAACAAACTTCACCACTTGTTGCCTCTTCCATGTCAGCCATAATATTTAATAGTACAGTCTTTCCGCACTGACCTGGTCCTAATATAACCAGGAATTCATTTTCATAAACGTTAAAGGATACATTATCCAAAACCTCTACACTCTCTTTTGAGTTTGTAAAAGTTTTGGAAAGTTTTTTTACTTCTATTTTGATTTTATTCTCAGCCATGGGCACAAACTCCTCTCTATCAGAGTAAGCAAAAGGGTAAGTAAAGAACTTGATATTGCTACAAGCACAATCCCTACGAAATCCAGTGCTGTATCTGGAATACCGTTCATACTCATATTAATTAAAAATCCAATACCTTCTTTTGCTGCAATCATTTCCGCTGCCACAAGTGACATCCATCCGGTAGAAAGACCTGTTTTCATTCCTGCAAGAATTGTAGGAATAGCATTCGGAATAGTAATATCAAATAATATCTGTCTCTTATTTGCACCAAGTGTTTTTCCTGCTTTTAACAGCAGTTCATCTGTATGACTTGTTCCGGCATATGTATTAATTACTATAGCCATAACAATACCAATAAATATAATTATATTTTTTGATGTATCCCCTACTATACCTGTCCACAAAACAACTATTGGAATCCATGCCAATGGTGGAATAGGTCTGATAATTGAAAATACCGGCCAGACAATTCTTCTGAAAGTTGGAAAAATGCCAAAAGCAACGCCTAAAGAAACACCAACTACAGATGCTGCAATAAACGAAACAATAATTCTTCTCATACTTGCCCAGACATGTTCAGCAATTCCTTTTCCCATCAATGGGTGTTCTATTAATTTCAAAAATCTATCTACCGTATCTAAAGGTCCCGCAAGACTTGGGTTCATTCTCGCAGCATACCACCACAAAAAAACCACAAAACAGACCGATAATATAGGTAGAATAATATTCATCACTTTATTTTTAATGTTCATTACACTCTTCTCCATGGTATTGCTTTTTTCTCCAGAATACTAAGTATTGCTGTAAGCACGGCACCTACTAATCCAATAACCAGCATTCCCAACAATACAATATCCGGTCTTCTAGCTACTCTTCCCTGCTGTATCATATATCCAAGTCCTTCAGATGATGCAATCATCTCTGCTGCAACCAGTGTAGCCCATGCACTTCCAAAAGATACTTTTATTCCCGTAAATACCATAGGAAGCGCTGAAGGAATTCCTACTTTATAAAATATCTGAAATTTATTTGCACCCGCGGTTTTTGCCACATTAATTAATGTTTGACTTGTGGCTCTTATACCTGTATAAGAATTGATTACACATGGTACAAAGGATGCTACAAATATAATAAATAATTCCGCCTTCAAACCAATACCAAGTACAACAATAACAATAGGAATCCAAGCCAATGGTGGAATAGGTCTTATTATTTCAAATATCGGTGTAAATATTCTGTTCGCCACGTTAAAAAATCCCATAAAAAGTCCAAGAGGAACACCTATTATACATGAAACTAAAAATCCTAAAACAACAAGTTTTAAACTAGTTAAAAAATGAACTATAATTGTATTTCCATCTGGAATTGGATTTTCCAGCTTATCCATAAATGTTAATACTATCTGTGATGGCGCAACCAATTTATCTTCAGAAATTAATCCAAATTTGACCACTGCCTCCCATATTCCAATGAATACGATAATTCCCAAAACTGACAGAAGCATTTGCATCCACAAAGGACGTTTTTTTTCTTTGTACATATTTTGTCTCCCAAGTACTACATCTTTTTATTTTTGCAAGTTATCGATTGCTTCATATAAGAATTTTGTGTCAATTGGATTGCTGCTATCAAATAATTTCTTATCATCAGCACTTATTACTTTATTATCAACCATAAACTGTGAAACTGTGTCGAGTGATTTCTCTACTTCTGAAGTTCCGCCTTCCCCAGCTTCAAATTTAGCCTTCTGTACGTCTAATGCAGCAAGTTCTTTAATTGAAGCACTGTATTTTGCTAATTCTTTAGAACAACTTCCATAGGTATTCTGCCAATCAAACATAGCGTCATAGTACGTATTCTCATCTGCACGGAATTCTTCTTCTGCCTTTAATACTGCCTGTATAAATTTAGTTATGCTATCTCCATGATTATTGTAGAAATCTTCTGATGCAACTAACAAATTATATAATCCTTTTCCTGCATTCTGGCATGTAGAAATCTGTGTGTACTTATCACTGTTCTGATAAAACTCTGCCCACTGCGGATCAAATCCAAAGAAGATATCACCTGTGCCTGCTGCGAATGCTGCTGCACCTGCTGTTCCTTCCATATTTGTAAGCTTGATATCACTTTCTTCAAGACCTAATGCTTCAAGAGTAGCTAAGAGACCATAATGACTTGATGTTCCCTTTGCACAAATTACTTCTTTGCCTTTCCATGTTTCAGCAGTTCCATAAATTTCCGGATAATCAGTTACATGACCTTTTCCAGCTTTAACAATGTCACTATCATTTCTTGCATAACACTGGATAGAAGCTTCATCATCTGTCATCCATCCTACTATTTTAGACTTATTTGTAATAGCTCCTGTTACAGATGGCATTTCTCCTATACCAGCTATATCAATATCACCTGAAGCAATAGCTTCATTAATTGCAGGACCATTAGCAAAATATTCTATACTTACATCTAATCCTAATTCATCAAAATATCCCTGTACATCTGCATAATACATTGGCACTGTAAAACCTGTTGTCATAAGTGCTAATCTTACTGTTTCTTTCTTTTCTTTTCCTGATTTATCACTTGAGCATGCAGTAAATGCTGATACACAAAGTGTCATAGCAAGAAATAATGCAATTAGTTTTTTCTTCATTGTTAAACTCTCCTTATTATTAAATAATTTTTGTCTTTTTTAGCTTTTTTCAGTTATATGTTGGTAAATTACCATGTTTTTTTCTTTTCTTAATTCCTATTTAGAATTAAAAATCTACTTTTTTGTGTTTTTACTTCTAATACGCAATTAAAAATACGAATTTTGTCTTAAAATATATGCTGTAATTTTATAAATAGTTTAGGCATAACAAAGTTGTTTTATACGCATAATCTTTGTAGGCCAAATCTAAAAACAAACATTATTGAAGAAAAAGGAGTCTTTCATTATGAAAATGATTATTGGTGAAAATTATGTAGATGCATCATCAGGAGAAGTAATCGAAGTAAGAAATCCGTATGATGGTAGCTTGGTTGACACTGTTCCAAGTGCAACCAAGGAAGATATCGATAAAGCTATCGACTGTGCTGCAAAAGCTCAGAAAGAATGGAAAAAAGTTCCTATTTATAAAAGAGTGGAATTAGCAAAGAAATTCTTACAGCTTGTAGAAGAAAACCGAGACGATCTTGCAAAGACTTTATCACTAGAATCCGGTAAAAATATCACTGAAGTAGGTATTGAAATGAACAATATCTTTACTGCATGGAATGCTTTCTGTGAAAAAATCAAACATAAATACGATGAAGTAATTCCAAACGGTTTGGAATTTGGTCACGATAAAAACATTGTAATAACAAGAAGGGAACCTATTGGAGTTGTTGCATGTATTATTCCATTTAACTTCCCTTGTAACCTGTTTAATCAAAAAGTAGCCCCTGCATTATTATGTGGTAATGCTGCTATTGTTAAACCAGCTACAAACAATCCTCTTACCGTATGTAAATTAGTAGGGTTACTTAGAGAAGCAGGTTTTCCTGCCGGAGTTGTTCAGGTTGTAACAGGTCGTGGCTCAACAGTTGGAAATCATCTTGCAAACAGTCCTAAAATAAATGCAGTATCTCTTACCGGTTCAACAATTGTTGGTGTTGATGTAGCTCAAACTGCTGCACAGTCACTTAAAACTGTTGCATTAGAGCTTGGTGGAAATGATGCCTTTATAGTTTTAGAAGATGCCGATTTCGAACTGGCTGTAAACGAAGCTGTTAATGCAAGATTCTTTAATGCAGGACAGATTTGTTGTGCGCCAAAGAGATTTTTAATTCACAAATCACTTTATAAACAATTTGTAGATGAAGTTGTAAACAGAGTTTCCAAATTTAAAGCCGGAAATCCTCTTAATAAAGATACAAAGATTGGAACTGTTATTAGCGAAGAGGCAGCAAAAACTGTTGAACAGCAGATTAATCTTACTGTGGAGCAGGGCGGAAAGATTGTTCTCGGTGGACATAGAAATGGCGCATTTGTAGAGCCAACTATTATTGCTGATGTTCCATTTGAAGCAGACATTATGCATGACATGGAAGTATTTGGCCCGGTAATGCCTATTACTTCATTTGATGATGAAGAAGAAGCTTTAAAGCTTGCTAACGACACTATGTATGGTCTTGGTGGAAGCGTATTTACTAAAGACATGAAGAAAGCAATGCATTTCACTAACGAATTTGAATGTGGAAGCGTTGTTATCAACGGTTCAAGTTATTTTAGAAGTTTCGAAATGCCATTTGGTGGATATAAACAGTCAGGTTTAGGCACAGAGGGTGTATATTCAACTTTTGACGAACTCACAACATTGAAGTGTATTGTATTAAAAGGCATTATTGAATAGGAGGATATCATGAAACAGTTAAGTTTAAGTTCAAGAATAAATAAATTTGACACATGTAAAGAATTTGTAGAGGAATTTAATTTAAATGAATCTGATCTTATAATTACTTGTAAATATATCTTTGAACCATATTTCAAAGATATGGATATTAAAGCACAGATTATTTTCCAGGAAAATTTTGGTCAGGGCGAACCAAACGATGATATGGTAAATAAAATGATTGAGGCAATTAATCCTAATTACACCAGAGTTATCGGTATCGGTGGTGGAACAGTTCTTGATATTTCAAAACTGTTTGCTTTAAAAACAATGACACCATTAATTGATCTTTTTCAGGGAAATATCACTCCTGAAAAAAAATGCAATTTAATTCTTGTTCCTACTACTTGTGGAACAGGAAGCGAAGTAACTAACGTAGCTATTTTAGGATTTAACTCTCTTGATACAAAATTACGTCTGGCGGTAGATGAACTTTATGCTGATGATGCTGTTTTAATTCCTGAGTTAATTAGCAATCTTCCAAGAAATTTTTTTGCAACAAGCTCTATTGATGCATTAATACACGCAATTGAGTCAAGTCTTTCACCACTTTCTACTCCTTTTTCTAAACTTTTTGGCTATAAAGCCATTGACTTAATTGTGTCGGCATATAGAAAACTTGAAAAAGAAGGATTCGACATTCTAGACAGCCTTTTAGAAGATTTTCTCATTGCCAGCAATTATGCAGGAATTGCATTTGGAAAAGCTGGTTGTGGCGCCGTTCATGCTATGAGCTACCCATTAAGCGGTAAATATCATGTTGCACATGGTGAGGCTAACTATGTACTTCTCACTTCTGTATTGAAAAAATACTCTGAGAAAAAATGCAGCAAAAACTATTATGACACAATAGATGTTCTTAAAACTGCACTTTCATGTGAAGCTGATGAAGTTTCAGCAGAGCTTAATAAACTTTTAGGTGTTGTTTTGGAAAAACAGCCTATGAGCCACTACGGAACAACAAAGGAAGATGTAGCTGAATTTGCAGACAGTGTTCTTAAATATCAGCAGGTAATTATGTCTCATAATCCTACAGTTTTATCAAGAGAAGACATTATTGATGTTTATAATGATTGCTTATAGATAAGAAAGGAAATTTATTTATGCTTAAAGGGAATGTATTTAACATTCAGCGCTACACTATACACGATGGTCCGGGAATAAGAACAGAAATTTTCTTAAAAGGTTGCCCACTGAGATGTAAATGGTGTAGCAATCCTGAAAGCTATCATCCATACTCCCAACCCGGTATTTATTCTTCAAAATGTATCGGTTTTAATAAGTGTGGATTTTGCAATAAAAGCTGTCCTGACAATAACATAATCCAATTTCAAAATAATAAAATCAATTGCATTGACAGAACTAAATGTACTAATTGTATGAAATGTGTTGATGACTGCCCTGCTGATGCCATTAAAGGCTGGGGCAAGGAAGAAACTGTTAGTGATTTAATGGATGTTATTATGAAGGATGTTGAATATTTTAACCGTTCAAATGGCGGTGTTACACTTTCAGGTGGTGAGCCATTACTGCAAAGCAAATTTATTATTGAATTACTTAAAGAATGCAAACAAAACAATATTCACACATGTGTTGAATCTACACTTTTTGCAGACTGGTCAGTTATTGAACAGGTGTCACAGTATACCGATTTATTTATTAGCGACATTAAACATATGGACGCAAAAATTCACAAAAAATATACAGGTGTAGCCAATGAGTTAATACTCACAAATATGGTTCAGCTATTGCAATCAGGCAAACCATTGATTTTAAGAATTCCTGTGATTCCATTTATAAACGACAACACGGAAAACATGGAAGCTTCTGCTGATTTTATTATAAACAAACTTAATAACAAAATATTACAGCTGCAGCTTCTCCCATATATGCATTTAGGAGAAGAAAAATACAAATCTCTTAATCTGGAGTATCCTATGGATTATCTCGAATATGACAAAGATGAATTTTCAGAAAAAATAAAAGATTTTGTAGATTATTTTAATAATAGGGGAATCAATTGTAACTATGGTACGAGTACAAATTAATTACTAATACTTAAGGAGAAAAACAATGATTAGAACTAAGGCTTGTGGAACAGAAGCTTTCGATAAAAATTATGGTATCGGATACAAAGTCGGTCATGAAGGCTTCTCACCTTTTGAAAGAGTGAACAAATTAAGACAGATATTTTTGGACAGACCTTTTAATATTGATATTCAAAGAGCCCGACTTGTAACTGAAGCATATAAGGAACATGAAGAGGATTCTTTTTCTTTGAAAACAGCTTATGCTTTGAAAAATATATTAGAAAACGTAGATATTTATATTTATGATGATGAATTACTTGTAGGAGAATTGGCAGCTCCTGCTAAGGCTGCTCCTGTTTACCCTGAATTTTCTGTAAACTGGATTATCGACGAATTAAAATATCATCCATTCGATGAAAGACCTCATGATAAATTTTATATTACCGAGGAAGACAAAAAAGAATTATTAGCTATTCTTCAATACTGGCAGGGAAAAACTATTGCTGATATGTTTGAAAGTCAGGTAACTGACGAAATGAAAAAAGGCAGTGAAATGGGCAAAAAAATTTATATGACAAACCTTTATCATTTTGCAGGAATCGGTCATTTCGTAATGGATTATGAAAAGCTAATGAATCTTGGCTTTTCAGGCATTATTGAACAGATTAATAATCAGCTTTCTAAATTGGACAAAAATGATTCTGATTATATGAACAAATCTGATTACTACAATGCTATGTTAATTGAACTTAACGCTGCATGCAACTATATAAAAAGATATGCAAAATTGGCTGAAAGTAAAATATCTAGTGAATCAGACCCTGTTAGAAAAAAGGAACTTGAAGCAATTGCTAATAACTGTTATCAGTTATCTACAGGCACGCCTCAAACTTTTTGGCAGGCTGTACAGTTATGGCATTTTGCTACTACTATTGTCATGATTGAATCTAATGGTCATTCTGTATCTTACGGACGAATGGATCAGTGGCTATATCCTTTCTACGAAATGGATATGAAAAACAACGTTATTTCAAAGGAATTTGCACTGGAATTACTAGAATGTGCATACATTAAAACAGGTAATCCTTCAAAACTGAAGGACAGAGTAAGCTCTGAGCTTAGAAACGGTCGTGGCTGGGGCGGCGAAAGCCTTACCATCGGCGGTGTGGATATAGACGGAAATGACGCTACCAATGATTTAACATTTATGATGCTTGAAGCATCTGTTCATACAAGAATGATGAATCCATGGGTATGTGTTCGTATGCATGAAGGTACACCTTATGAATTAAAATTGAAAACCGTTGAATGTATCAGAGCAGGTTATGGTCATCCAAAGCTTTTCAATGATGCAGTTGCCATTAAAGTTATGCAGAAAAAAGGAATGACTTTGGAAGAGGCCCGCAACTATGAGGTTGTAGGCTGCGTTGAACCTGATTTACCTGGCAAAGAATACGGATATCACGATGCTGCTTATATGAGCATTGCAAAAGTTATGGAACTTGCCCTCAATGGTGGACAATGTATTGACTGTAGCAAACACTGTCCTAGATTCGCAGAGTGCGCCGGTGCAGGAAAACATCTTGGTCCTGACACAGGAAACCTTGAAACTTTTAAAAGTTTTGACGAAGTTCTCAAAAGTTTTGACGACCAAATGAACTACTGGACAAAATTAATGTGCGACCAGATAAACATTATTGAAACTGTCCATAAACAGCTAAAACCTTTACCTTTTGCGTCAGCATTCTTTGAGGGATGTATTGAAAATTGCAAGGACGTAGGCGATGGCGGTACGAAATACAACTTTACCGGACCACAGGCAAGCGGTATCGGAACTTGTACCGATATTCTTTCAACTATTAAACAGCTTGTATTTGATGAAAAGAAATTTAGCGGAAAAGAATTACTCGATGCTGTCAAAAATAACTGGGAAGGATATGACGCTTTATACGCATTGGTAAACAGCAGCAAAGTACATCATTACGGAAATGATGACGACTACTCCGACGATTTATTTAGAAAAGTATTTGAATGTTATTGTAATAATGTATCAGGTCGCAAAAATACCCGTGGTGGCGAATTCTGTCCCGGCGTATATTCTGTAAATGCCAATGTAACTTTAGGAATGTGGCTTGGAGCATCATTGGACGGACGCAAAGCTGGAGAACCTATCTCTGACAATATGGGACCTGTTCACACTAATTTGACATCCCACGACATTAATGGTCCTACCGCTATTGCCAATTCCGTAACTAAAGCTGATCACAGTCTGGCGACTAATGGAACTTTGCTTAACTGGAAGTTTCCACCGGAATGTGTGAGGGGTATCGAAGGCAGAGACAATCTGATTGGTTTTATTGACACCTATTTAGGAAAACTTGGAATGCATTGCCAGTTTAACATTATGAGTAACGAAACAATGAAGGCTGCCATGAAAAAGCCTGAGGATTACAAAGATATGCTTGTCCGTGTAGCGGGCTACAGTGCTTACTTTGTTGAACTTGGAGAACCTCTTCAGCTGGATTTGATTCATAGAACAGAATTATCATTTTAATTGGTAGTAATAAAAAATTTTATAAACAGTTCCTTTCCCTACACAATGAAAAGACTGTATGCCCCAAATAATGAGGTATACAGTCTTCATTTTTTACAAGCTTTAACCTTGTAATTTATTTAGAAAAAATTTATATTGAGGAAACTAAATTTACTTTCCGTAAACTTCCATTTTCCATAAGGAATAACCATATGGAAGTCCTCTTTCTAAACCCTGCATTCTTACATATCTTGCATTTACTGCATCAAATGTAACTGTGTCTATTCCGCCATCCTGACCTATTAAGTTTTTAACTATTGTCCAGTTATTTCCATCTGTTGATGTCTGAATCTTATATGCTTTTCCATAAGCACATTCCCAGTTAAGTACTACTTTATTAACAGCATATGTCTTTCCTAAATCTACTGTTAACCATGCATCATCTGCAAAGTTTGATGACCATCTTGTTCCTGTGTTTCCATCTACTGCATAGTTTGCAGCCATTGCATCGTTTTCTGTTCCTGATGCTGTTGCTGTCTTTCCTTTTGCAATATTATCAGTTGTTGGCTGTGCAGGCTAGGTTTCTTCACTTTGATTTTCTAACAATGTAACATCAACATAATCAACATTAATACCTGATGTAAGATGGCTAAATGTAAGAATATTACCACTTCCTGCATTAAGATTTACTTCAACACTTGCTGTTCCTGTATAATTTTCCCATCCATTTGTAGTTGGCAATTTAATGTATATTCATTTGCATTGTTAACTAAAAGTTTAAGAGCTGTATTAGTGTCATTTGTTGCATAATGAACAGTCACTTCCACCTCCATGATTTTTACTATTATTATCATAATAAGGAGCTTTAGTCACATTATATACCGTAAGATTTTAAGGCATATGACTCTGGAATACTGCCTTGTTATCCGGAAAATCCGGTACCGGCGCTATATCTACTGCCCGATGAAGCGTCACATGCATCTTACCTGCATCTTTCATTAACGACTTCATTAGCATCATATCAATGGGCATTTTAGTAGCCAACAACATCATTCCTGTTTGTAAACTCATTAATTTCCTCCAAATTATTCGCCCAGACAAATCATATCTTTAATTCCGTATTTTTCAGCCAGTCCTGCAACTGTACACTCATCTGAAAGTCTCTTTAAATCTTTATTAATCTTATCTCTAAGTTCTGTATTTTCCTTTTTAAATCCGATAATTTCTTAATTCCGGAATCCTTTCCCACTACCATAACCTGCTCGTTATTTACATATGAATCTGACCATGTATAATCATCTTCTCTTCCATTCATTGTAAACCCATTCCAGATACAATCAATATTTCCGTTGTTAAGTTCAAAATCTTTTGAGTTCCAGTCAATAGGTGTCTTAACTAACTCCCATCCTTCCATTTCACAAACAGTTTCAGAAAGTTCTAAGTCAAATCCTATATATTCTCCATCTTCATCCATATATCCATATGGTGGGTATTCTGCATCAAATCCAACTGTAAATGTCTTCTTATCACTATATTTTTTACTTTCACTCTTGTCATCGTTTCCTCAAGTTGTCAATGACAAAACCATGGCACATGAAAGTACTAATGCTAAAATCTTTCTCATAATCATTTCCTCCTGAAAAATCATTTGTTTTTTTACTACTTTATCAAGCTAAAGTATGCTCGTTTATGCTATCAAATTGCTACCTAAAATTCAATAAAAACACTTCTACCATATCCCAATTACGTGCTGCAACAGTAAACTTACAGCTGTAATTCCTATCCAGCAACATAATCCCATAAAAATTGGTTTTCCACCGGTCTTTATTAATTTAACAATATTTGTATTTAACCCAATTGCTGCCATAGCTAAAACTATGAAAAATTTGCTTAATTCTTTAATAGGATTAAATACTGATGCATCAATGCCCACATTTACAGCTACAGTGGTGATAATGGATGCTCCGATAAAATACAAAATAAAAAACGGAAAGATACTTTTGAAACTAACCTTTTTGCTGCTCTCACTGCCTTTTTCTTTCCTTGTTCTCATAAATGCCAACACAAGGGTAATTGGAATAATTGCCAATGTTCTTGTTAATTTTACTGTCACTGCCTTATCTAAAGTTTGTGAACCGAGATTCCACATTCCGTCCCATGTGGATGCCGCTGCTGTTACAGAGGATGTGTCATTAACAGCAGTTCCTGCAAAAACACCAAATGCCTCACCTGATGTCGTATCAAATTCTATCATCTGCCCAAATATTGGAAAAATTATTGCTGCAAGTACATTAAAGAAAAATATTACAGAAATCGCCTGTGCAACTTCCTCATCATCTGCATCAATAACCGGCGCTGTAGCTGCAACTGCTGAACCTCCACAAATTGATGAGCCAACACCTACTAAAGTAGATATTTTCCCCGGAATATGCATAACCTTGTGCAATACATACGCAATAACTAATGATGTTGCTATTGTACATATTATAATTGGTAATGATTGCTTTCCCGTCTCAAAAATTATATTTAAATTAAGACCAAATCCTAACAATATTACTGCATATTGAAGAATTTTCTTTGATGTAAACTTTATTCCTGATTCTAAATTTGTCTTGTCCTTTATAAATAAAGTAACAATCATCCCCAGAATAATAGAGATTACCGCTCCTCCTATTATTGGAAATTGTTTTCCTAAAAACCATGATGGGACTGCTATTGCTAAGCAAATTAGAAATCCTTTATAATTTTTTTTAATAAATGTCATATATCTTCTCCTAACTATATATAATTAAAATTGCAATGCAATCTTCTACGAAATAAGATACCATAATTCCTGTACTTTGCACAATGGAGATGTAATATACTTTTATTATATGGATTAGGGTGTTAATATGCTCGCTACCTTTTCCATGCTGTCATCCTGACCCACACTTAAGTAATCTGTCTTAAAGCAAAGCGTATTTGTGCCATCCTCATTTTTTGTTATCTCATAAGGAACGTTACTAAACTCAATATCATCAGGATTTATGTCTTTATTTAGTTTCATCTTAAGTTCTATGTTTTTACCCGCAACCATAAATATGTCGTTTGCAAGTTTTGCCACACATTCAGTTATTTCATCTTTATCAGCCTCATATTTTATGTCAATTCTGTTTTCATTTTCTTCATCAAAAACTTTTATCAATGCTTTGTCATTTTTAATAACCGTATTTTTATTCTTATACCTTAGTGTTACTGTATATAAATCAGCTGTATTTGCCTGTGATATAAATGAAAAATCATTG
>OLSN01000699.1_pt1 | contig 34400 bp, 27 predicted proteins | sample 1672411 | NCBI WGS metagenome assembly OLSN01 (sample SAMEA3136683, study PRJEB25190) | human gut metagenome | biome: human gut; feature: human-associated habitat; material: faeces | place: Austria | collected 2013 | reverse complement strand
CATGACCGCCGCAACATGGTAGATGTAAAAAGTATCGCTATCTAACCCCAGCAAAGTTCGTGCCAGAGAAACCGTCATCCACATAGAACTTGTAGTTGGTGTAGCCGTTGTCCTTGCAGTAGCGCTCCAACATCTCTTTCTGGTGTACGATGCTGTTGCTGTCACCATCGTTGGCATCATCTACAGAGAGTCTGGCGTACAGCGCTGTCAGAGCATCCGGTGCTACAATAGCACGAAACTGCATCAGATCATTCAGGTTCGGCATCATCGTACTGCACCCCCTTTCAGGAGAGCAGCGCAGTGTTCCATGGGCGTTTTCACCGCTTCATCAGAAAACTGATTGGTGTTTTCAACGCGGCAATAGAGAGCGACATATTCAATTTTGTCCTTTTCATTCGACTGTAACATAAGTTCCTCCAATCTGCGAACGAAAAGGCTTTGGGTCATGTCCCTATTATACCGCATCGCCGCTGTTCTGGGAAGTGGTTTATCGCACTAAAGCGATAAATTTTTATTCACTCATTTGACAAGATAACTCGCGCTCGATGATCCGACCCATTTTCTCTGCTGCCGTTTCTTTGGCATCAGGGTTGAAGAATGAGGAAACGATGTAGGTCGTGCCCTTGATCTTGCGTTCGCAGACGAGATCGGGTTCTCTTTGTTCATCCATTTTTATCACCCATTTCTTTATGACAAGGCAGTACGCCGAAGCATTTCTGCTCCGGCGCACTGCCGATTTTCTTTTCTTGCACTTTGTACCGTATTGTCGGACTTGGCTTGTCCTCGGCTCACCCCCGGTACACGGGAACATTCAGGTCGGTCTTGGTCAGACACTCCGAGATCGGTGATCTGTTCGGCATCTCCTGCAATGGGTCGTGGCAATACGCCTCTTACCACAAGAGGGGTATCAGCAATGAAGGTGTCGCTCTACTCCTTTGATGCTATCGTTTTGACGGACTGCTCTGACAGGTCCGCAGGAGGTCTTGGCGCTTCACTTTGTCGTGCTCACCATTGCACTCAAATTCCTGAATGCTGATATGAACGGAAATCCGCTGTTTATCAAGGTACGATGAAAGGCTCTAAAAGTTCCTCTCACTATATAGGAGGGAAATCGGCCGAAAGTTGTCATGTTTTCAAAAAATATTTTTGAAATTTTTTCAGACCGGCTTTGACAGAGCGCATGACCGTTGCCTTATTGCAGTGTTCCAGTTCCGCAATTTCCGTGTAGCTGTAACCTGACCAGAAATGCAAGATGAGCCGATGCTGCTGTTTGGGAGAAAGATGAGCCAGCGCACACCACACATTCCTTGTCAATTCCAGCCGTTCAAAGGTTTCCTCCAGCGTTTCAGACGCAGCATTTCGATGCAGGCATTGCTCCAGCGGACGGCTGTCCAAGTGCATCCTGCGCTCATAGCGCTGCCGCTGTTCCATGCGATCGCTTTCTGCAAAAATCTGATAGATTTCAAGGGAAACTTCGACTGGCTGCATTTTGCGATCTGCGTCTGGCACCGTGATGATGTAGACAGCCATTACACCACCCGCAGCAGCATGGCGATGTCCTCCGGCAGCTTGTCCGGCATGGGCTGTTCCGCTGCGAGCAGTACAGCCGCAGGCGGCGTCGGCGTGTCCTCTGGCGCGATGATCAGAACGCTTTCGCCGGGATGCAGACGGATCACACGAATCAATTTTTCCATAGGTAAGTACCTCCTGAACATTATTGAGGATAAAACCCTCTACTCATCGGTCACGGCAGAAGGCAAAAAATCTATACTCAAAAAAGTTTTTTGAAATGCTCTAAGGCAAAACCAGCACTTGCGGGTGCTGGTTTTGCTTTAAAGCATTTATCTGGTCAGTGCGATGTAGAGATGCCGCTTTGCCCGGCTGATCAGCTGAGAAACGGTGTTCGGCTTGCAGTTCATGATGACGGCAATGTCTTTGAGCGGATATCCCTCCCAATAGGCAAGCTCGATCATGCGCCGCTGGCGATCCGTCAGCTGACGCAGCGCTGTGGCAAGGCGCTCATTCTGAACGGTGTCTACAAAGTCGGTGATGAGCACCACCTCCAACGGGTCACTGCGCTCTATCAGGCGGCATTCCATGTGAACAAGTTCCTCACTCATGCTTTCCAGCGAATAGTTGTGCCGGCGAAAACGCCGGTCTGCGTTGCGGATGATACGGTCCTCATCCGCCAGAATTTTCTCCCAATCCAAAGTATCGGTTCCTCCGTTTCGTGAGAATTTTTGAAATTCTCACGGCGGCGGACCACGACACCGAATTGGGTAGAGATAGCAAAAGGCACTATCGCGGGTAAAAAGGACCGCAATAGTGCCTGCTTTTAGTTTCCACGCGGGAAAGGCAGCAGAGCCGGACGGCTCCGCCGTATGGGATCAGGAAATTCATCATATCGTGCGCAACTATATCTCTGTTTTTTGCTCTAAATACATTCAGACCGACACGCTTTTTCATCGCCTCCTTAAATGTTTCGGTGGCTCGCATTACTCAGTGAGTGATCCAGTTATAGACTCCAAACTGTTCGCTGATGAGCTTTGCAATCTTCTCCATGCTCTCATCCGAAAATGGCAGATCAATATCCGTCCAGAGCAATGTCTTGTAGGTATTGTTCTCATGCCGATAGGTCAGGATCAATCCGACTCTGTCGTATAGCGCGTGCGCGTTTCCAGAGGACAGATCGTCATCGAGCATATTCAGGGATATGACCGCATTGAAACTACCTCCAGCATTTTCGCACTCAACCCATTTCCAGTTACTAAGATCGAACGGGAAAATCCTACCACTGGAACTATAATTTTTTCTCCCGCTGCCGCCGCCTTTTACGACGGTCAACCCTGCATTCGTAAATAAAGCGTGCTTTTCCAGATATGCGATCAGCTTGCTCCGCTCCGCTTTTCTCTGCTGTTCATACTGGTCTTTTATTTTTTGAAACTCCATCGATTCGTACCCTCCTAAAATCAATCTCTGTTACGAACTATGGCTCTTTTCACTTTGAGATACAGGGTCACCGCGCACACCACATCCACGCAAAAGACAAACTGCGAGAGGCTGAACAATACCGCACCATCAACTTTGAGCAGTCCGGTCTTGCCGCACTTGCAGACGACAAAAACGCCGTTGATGCCGGACAGGGAGATCGCCATGACATCGATCAGGATGATCGAAAAGGTGATGAATATGGTGAAAACAAACATGGCGAACACTACGCCGACAAGAAACAGAAGGATATACGCTGGGATCTGAACCAGCTTGATGATCATATTGTTCCGTGCCGCTGTGCGGACATCCGTTTTAGAGGATGTGTTGAGAACAACAAGCCAAATTGCGCCGATCCCACAAACGAGCCATGTGAGGAAAATACAAATGTAGATCGAAGCGCTGGTCCAATTAGCAGGGAAAGGCACCGGCAATAAGTTCATGATCCAGCACAGATACAGCACGACCATATACGGGAAGATCGCAACTAAAATGGATGGGACAATTCTTTTCATTGGCTGTCTCCTCACTTTCTTCGTCCGTTTCGCTCCAGCAGATAAAGCAGCAGCAAGGCGCTTGCGGACAGCACGACCATCAGGACAAGTTCCCAAACTGCCGGAACATACAGAGCGTATACGCCCTGCGCCGTCCTTGCCGCATGATCCAGATACAGCATCCTTCCGCCAACGCCGAGCAGCGCGGCAACGCAAACGGCGAAAGCCGCGCGCAGGCAAAGAACAGTTTTGCCCGGTCTCGCCTTATAATTATGGCGGCTTGTCCGCTGTGCCGGTTTGATGGATCGCAGCTTGCTCTGCCGCTTATAGGGACCGTAGATCATGGGGATGCTCCTATTCCGTAATCAGTTGAAATCGCTCTTTCCGTTGTTCTGCTGGTTCAGCAGGTCAATAAACCCTTTTCTTGGATTGAACTCCAGGGGCTAATGCGGCATCTACTTCTTCTGCAATGCGTCCGCTTTTCTCGGCAATGCTCTCTACCAATGCTTCTCTGTTCATATCTCCGTCACATTCCATATCATTTTGTTATATTCTTTTCCCGCACTGCTTTGGGATTGAAATTGGCGAAGAACGCCTCTGCCGGCATTGGCTTACCGATCTTAAACCCTTGCAGCCGGTCACAACCGAGCTGCTTCAAAAGTTCGATTTGGCTATCGGTTTCGATGCCCTCGGCCACGCAGCGCATATCAAGGTCGTGGCACAGGTCGATGAGGTGCCGGATGACCGTCTGCTCGCGCGGACTATGCTCTGCCTTGCAGATCAGGCTGCGGTCAATTTTTGCCACGCTGATCTGCGGCAGATAGAGCATTTCCAGACACGCCGCTTCGGTGCCTAAATCATCAACAGCGATCGTGACACCACGCTGCTTCAATTCGTCCAGCAAACTGGATAAGGACTCCAACTGGATGCCTTGCGAGGACTCGGTGATCTCAAAAATCAGCCGTCTGGGGTCAACACCGGTTTCCGCAAAGATTTTATCCACCTGTGCTAAATAATCCGGTTCGGTCAGCGTGTTGCGGGAAAAGTTTACATTCAGCATCAGATCCGGCCATTGCATTTTCCATTTCTGGAGCAACTGGCAGGACTGACGCAGCATCTCAAGGTCGACCATCGAGATCATGTGCTCTTGCTCCATGACTTTAATAAATTCCACCGGCGGGTGGATATTGCCGTGCGGATCGATTTTCCGGACTAAGACCTCAGCGCCGTACACATGGTCATATTGGATGCTGTAAAGCGGCTGCAAATATGGGATGAAGGTGCTGTCCCGAAATTCTTGCAGGAGCCGGTCAAGATAGCCGGGACGCTGCCCTTTGTGATTACTGTTTGTGGCATAAAACTTATTCTTTTGAGTCTGCATCGCCTGTTCCGCTTTTCGCACAGCAACGCCCACATCTTCTTCCGTGCCCCATACGCAGCCAAAGGATGCAATGTCTTTTTCCTCTGTCAGCGCTGTCTCAAGCCGTCCTACCGCAGTGCTGAACGCAGGATAGTCCACCTCCGGCCAGATGATGACAAACTCATCCCCGCTGATGCGATAGACATATTCTTTCTGGATATACTTCAGGAGGATCTCACAGACGCGGCGAAGTGCCTTGTTGCCCATGTCATGTCCCAAATTATCATTGATCCATTTCAAACCGTTGAGGTCGAGGAAACCCACACCGGTTGGGATTTCTTTGCCCAGCAGATAGCCTAACGCTTCGTCATAGGCAAGGCGGTTACGCAGTCCAGTCAGCGGGTCAAGGTAGCTTTTCACGGTCAGTTTATCCGTTAAAGTCCTCTTTTGCAGCTCGTTCGCTGCGATGTAGGTGATTTGCGCCAGCATTTCTGGCGCATCCATGTGCGCGTGAGGGTTGTCCACACCCAAAAATCCGTGCAGTTTGCCGCTCACAAAGATCGGCACGGTGATCAGGCTCTTAATACCTTGCGGGTGCAGGCAGTCATACTCGATGCGCCGCGCCGGATCGTCTTTCAGCGCGTCCACATCCTCGATGATATTGATCTTGCGGTGCTGATTTTGGAAATTATCCACCCACAGCGCAACGACCTCAATGGGAACATTTTGCAGGTTATCTTTTTCCGGCGTAACACCATCTCGGCAAATCTCATAGGTGTTGTGCGTAATATCGCGTGTCCAGTCAAACTCAAAAATATATGCTCTGTCCGCAGAATAGTGTCCCAAGATCGTCTCCAGCATGGAATTGACCGCTGCGTCAAAATCGGTAGACAGCACCAGATTTTCGATGCACTTTACCAGCTTGCGTTCTGCGGCAAGGTCCTGATTTGCCGCAGCGACTTCGGCGACATAGCGTTCCACGCTGATGGCAAGCTCCATGCGGCACGGTCTGCCGCCGTAGTCGATGATGGAGTCATGGAGCATAACATCACCCACAGACGGATGATGGCGCACCCATGTATGCCTTTTCCCCTGACAGTGCGGTAAAATCTTGTTGGTGCAGAACTCACAGGGCGCAGATACGCCCTGCAAATGCTCATAGCACTTGGCACCCGGTTTGAAGCCGCCGAATTTTTCCACGCCATAGCGGTTCAAATACAGCATTTCATAGGTATTCAAATCGCTGATGTAGATGGTCTCATCGATCTGATCCAGTATCCGCCTGATGTCCTGTGTATCCATAGCTCTTTCTCCTCGGTCATGGTATGTATCTTTTCGCGCTGTACTCGCCCAGCACGATGAAAACGAAACGAAATCCCGCTGTCTGGCGCACCACATATTCAGCAGCGCTCCGCTGCACAGGCAATGTGCGTGCCGCCGTTTTCTGTCTAATCAAAATGTCGAAGTACGCTTCCTATGATGGAAACCTGTTTCTTCTCTCAGGACCTATCCTGTGCGGGATAGGTCCTGAGAGAAGAAGGGGACAGATCTGTCCCCTTCCTTCCCACAAGGGAACTGGTCAATTTCCCTCGTTCGCGCGAAACAGCAATGTCACGATCTGGGCGCGGGTACAGTCCGCACCAGGACTGAATCTACCGTCGCCTGTGCCGGTCGTGATGCCGTTCTGCGCCGCCCATAAAACAGCGCTGTTGTAGTAATCATTCTTGTTTACATCCGAGAAACTGCTATTGCCGTTTCCTTCCGGCGAGCCTGCCGCACGATGCAGGAATGTCACCGTCTGCCCGCGTGTCACAGTCGCGGTCGGCGAGAAGGTATCCGCGCCGGTTCCGCTGGTGATGCCGTTCTCCACCGCCCACAAGACTGCGTCATAGTAGTAATCATTCGCGCTAACATCCTTGAAGGGATTTGCTGCGTTCTTGGGAGCCGGAGATCCGGCAGCGCGCCAGAGGAAGGTCACCATCTGTGCACGGGTGCAGCTTGCATGGGGGCTGAAGGTCTTTGCGCTGGTGCCCTCGGTGATGCCCTTTTCCACCGCCCACTGAACAGCGTCATAATAGTAGGAATTATTCGCAATATCCTTAAATTCCGGCTGTGCCTTGATCGGCGCAAAGACCGGCTCTACGCTGACCTTGCTGTGCGGTATGACAAAGGTGTAGATATCATCCGCTTTCTTGGTAACGGAAATGGAATTACCGTTACCATCCCTGACCGTCAGGGATGCCAGCTTATAACCATCCTCCGGTTTGACCGTGATCGTCACGGTGTTGCCCTTGGACGCGCTGCGGGTACTGACCGACACAGATCCATTCTTCACAGACGAGCTGCTGACAGGATAGGTCGGGGTGCTCCCGCTACTTTGACCGCCGCTGCTGCCGCCGGAGGATGGCCGCGCCGAGATGGTCAGCGTTCCGTTTTTCAGCACAAGCGGCTCATAGTTACCGCCCGCTGGCTCGGTTACGCCGGAGAGTACAATGTCATAGCTCCCTGCTGCGCTTGTGTCTGGTGTAACTGGCGTACCATTCTTTTCGTAGGTGAGTACAGCGGTTCCGCCCAGCGTATCGCCGCCGAACAAGCCGTCTACGGTGTAATGCTCACCGAGGACGGGCGCTGTCAGGTCGGGCGCTTTGTCACCGGTCTGGATGGTATAGCTTTTCGCTGCCGCTGTGACCTTGGCCCTCGCAATGCTCACAGAAAGGCTCTGCTCTGCGACACTGTTATGCGTATCATCGCCCATGACCTTGTACCAGACGGTGTATGTCCCGGCATCGGTCGCCATAGGGACATCGGCGCTATAATCGCCGGTATCGCCCAGGCGATATTCCATCCTGCCACCGCTGGTGCTGCCTGCGGTGATCAACGGCTGTGCGGTGCCGTTGTAGGTCAGGGTGTTTGCCGTAGGCGCGGTCACAGACGGAGCAGCAGGCTGATACGCTGGAAGCTCGATGCGGGTGACGGCACTGTTGCTGCCGTCCGCGCCCTGCGCGTAAAGAAATACACTCTTTGCGGCATTGTCCGTCAGACCGGTCAAAGCGATCTGGTTTTCGCCAACCGTCATCACAGCCTCCGTCCCGGCAATGACATCGGTGTGATCGCAGCTCAGATCGGATGCATCCCGCACGATATAGTGATAAGTACCCGCAACGGGTGCGGTGAAGCTCACCGTACCGGTGCTTTTGCTCTCGCGGACTGCTGCCGTATTGGTCAGCGTCATAGACGGCGCGACATATTCCTCGATGTCGATGGACTTTACTGCACTCATCTCACCGCTTTTGTCGGCGGTCGTATGATCCTTGCCCGCAGCCGTGCTGCTGGCAGTGATGTAATAGAGTTTCTTCGCGCTGTTTCCGGTCAGGCCGGTGAGGGAGAGGAGAGCTTCGTCAGTGCCGAGAGCCAGCTTCGTGCCGCCCAACACCGCGTCTGCACTCGGCTCCGGCTGGTCAGCATCCCGAACGAGATAGTACATCGTACCGGCGTAGTCGCTGGTGTACTCAAACTCCGCCGTATCTGCTGCCGTTCTGCTCACAGAGGTCTGCTCCAGATTGGGGTGCGGCTCGGTGCCTGTCTGGAAGAAATGGACATCATAGCTCACAGGGATCGGCAGATCATGCTCGTCTACAATGCCCACGATGGTCACCTTGACCTTATCTCCCGCGCCATAGGCCACATGAGGGCGGAAGGCGATAAGCCGTTTGAGTGGGCTGCTGCCGATGGTAAACAGACGGTTCTCGGACTTTTCCGCCGCTGTGAGATTGTTGAGGTCCAACACATCCGTCGGCTTCCCGTCGCACTCCAGCGTCACCTTCAGGGTAGAGGTATCCACCTTGACGCCGCCTGCGTTGATGAAATAACTCCACGGATTGCCCTGATAGGGGTTGCCCTCCGGATAGCTCATCTGCCATGTGCCGCGAGCCTGAAAGGTCTCGATAGGCTGTCTGCGGGAAGGCCACAGGACAGCGGATAGTCCATCCGGGTCTGCGCCGTAGTAGGTAACCATCATCGAAACAGCGGAGCCTCTTGCTTTACCGGTCTTGGGATTTGTCGTGCCGGAGAGGTCGGCCGCTCCGAAACCGGTCCCGGAAAGGCCGGGGTTGAGGATGTAGCTGCGATGGGAAAGGCCGGTCCTGTCATTTCCGATGTCCGGCATAAAGCTATTGACCATCTTATTCGCCACGCCGCTGCCCGCTACGATATTGGAGCCGCCGGGACCTGCTTTTGCCCATCCGAATACACCACTCACAATGCCTGCCGCCAGTGCTTCATTTCCATCGACATTATGGGTGATGGTATTCAGCTCTGCCATCAGTGCCGCGCCTGCCTGCGCTCTCCACTGATAGCCGCCGATGCGGTCATTGGTGTGGATATAGAGCAGCTGCAAGCCTGCGCTGTAACGCATGAAATTGGTGGCGTTGAGGGCATTGTCCAGTGTTTCCTGCGACAGGCTGCCCGCCAGCGTATCGCGGTCTGCTTTGCCCTTTGCGTCCAGCAAAGCAGATGTGTCCGTTCCGATCCGGGTGTTGATCTCCTCGTTGGAGATGTCCGGCCGGATGTCATACTTGTCCGGCAGAGAAGTGTCATACGGATGCTCTGCGTAGAACTGATTGATCTCCGCGAAGGTGTGCTCCGCAGGGTACTTGAACTGAAATGCTGAGATCTGCTGTTCCTGCGGCTGTGTGCTGCCTGCATCTGCGGCGTAGGCGATGCTCTGCGCCGGGGCAAGCAGCAGTGCGGCGGTCAAGGCCGCCGACACCGCTTTTGCGGCGAATGGGTGCGCTTGTCGTTTCCTCATAAAATTGCTTCCTCCATAGATTTGAATTGCAAAGGGCGAAGTAATTTCCTTCTCTAAATGCCCATCCATAAAAGATAGGCACTTAGAGAAGAAAGGGGCCGTTTCCGGCCCCTCCCTCCTTGCTCGATGGGTGTGTTACGCGATCACTTCTTCTTGCCCCAGCTCTCCACGCCATCGTTGTCGATGGAGTGGTCATGAGCAATGGTCGCTTCCATGATGTTGTAGTAGGCCCAATAGGTATTGGGAACATCGTCAAATTGTGCCGTAACATTGCTGTCCACAAAGTTGCGGTCCGCAGTGCGGTTGAGCATCCGGTTGACGATGGTGACGACTTCCGCACGGGTGATCGTTGCCTGCGGACGGAAGCTGCCGTCGCTGTAACCGTTGATCCAGCCGTAGCTGACTGCGCTGGTCACAGCGGTGTAGTACCAGTCGTTCGTGGCAATATCCGTGAACGGATTGGTCACATCAGCGGAGACATTCGCGAATCGCATAGCGATCACGGTGAACTCCGCGCGGGTGATGGTGCGGTTCGGGGCGAACTGGCCATCGCCAATGCCCTTGATGATGCCGAGGGAAGCAAGGGTATTGACTGCTTCGGCGTACCAGGCATCCGCCGGGACATCTGTAAAGCTGACAGTCACAGGAACATCCTTCTCCAGCAGAAGGTTGTAGAACATCTGCGCCGCCTGTGCACGGGTCATGTTGTCGTTGGGTCCGAACAGGCCGTTGCCATAGCCGCCCATATAGCCATTGTGCTCCTTCGTCTGGAGCCAACCGGCAACGCCGGTCACTTCGGGGTCGGCCACGATGCTGTTGTGCTTCACGAACTTGACCTGGATGGTGTGGTTTGCCTTCACGCTGTCGAAGGTGTAGGTGCTGACAGCACCCACGCTCTTGCCATCGACGATCACATCAGAGATGCGATAGCCGTTGATGGGGTTGATGTGGAAGCTCTGGTCCTTGCCGCGAGCCACGGTGACATTGCCGCTGGGGGAAATGTTGCCGCCATTGCCTGCGCTGGCCTTGATGGTGTAGCTGCTGACCGTAGAGCTGCCGCCGCCGCCACCGCCGCCGGAAGAACCGCCATCACTGGTGTTGTTCTTCGTATAGGTGAAGGTGATGATGTAGTCCGCCAGATTTGCGCTGACCTCGCCGGAAGCCGTCTTGGTCGCCTCGCCGCTCACCGTGTAACCGGTGATGGTGGCTGCATCCACCGTTGCGGAAATGCCGCGCCGGACGGATTTGACGGTAGCCGTCTTGATCTCGGCGCCGCTGCCATCCACATAGCGGATGGTGTACAGCAGGGTCATGTCACCGTTGGGCTTGATGACCGTGCCATTGGGCACCTTGAAGTCTGCGGGGTTGCTGCCGGGGATGTTCACATCGGCGCCGCTCGGATTCGTGATCGTCACATTGCCGTCCTCATCGATGCGGCCAGCAGGCTGGTTGGGACCGGCAGGTGCGATGGTGATGTCATCATCGCCAGTACCGATCACGCCGTTCTGGCCGGGGAGCACGATGGTGCCATCCGGCTTCTGGACCGGCTTGGTGTTGTCCGCATCGGGGGTGCCATCCGGGTCAACAGTGGTTTCGCCCTTGATCTCGGAGCCATCCGGGAGCTGGACCTTGCTGCCCTCGGGTACATAAACAGTGCCGTCCGGGTAGACATTGACTTCGCCCTCGATGACCTTGATGGGAGTCGCGTTTGCAGGCTGCTTGATCTCGCTGCCAGCAGGTGCCTTGATAAAGCCCTTATCAACAGTGAGGTCAGCGCCAGCGCCCGGAGTTACGGTAACATCGTCGCCGCCTTCGGGCTGACCGCCCTTACCGGGCAGGGTGATGACCTTGGTGTCCGCATCCAGCTTGTAGAGGATTGCGTACAGATTCAGGGAATCGCCATCCTTCAGCGTCTCCTCAGCACCGTCCGCGTAGAACGAGGAGGACTGAGATGCTACCTGCGTCGAAGACCAACCCATGAAGGTCCAGCCAGCAGGTGCGGTAAAGTGCTGGGTATAGGCGTCGAAGTTGCGGGTGATAGTTGCGCTGTCCGCGCTGGTGACAGTCTGCGTTGCAGTTGCATCACCAGTGTTGGGGTCGAACACGATGGTGGCCGAATACTTCGGGGCGGGAGGCGTCGGCGTACCGTCCTTCCACTGTGCAGTGAAGGTCATGCTCGCGCTCACCGTCAGCGTATCACCAGCGTCGTGCTTGGTCTGCGCCCCGTCCAGCCAGCCGTCAAAGATCTTGCCGTTGGGGGCAGTAAAGGTATCCTCATCCCGCAGGGTGGTGTCAGCGTTCTTTGTAATGACATCCCGGATCACATCGCCGGAACCATCACCGGGTTCATAGGTCACAACGAAGTAATCAGTCGGTGTCACATCATCGGGGATACGCTTGTCGGGATCGATCACGGTTCCGTCGGGCAGCTTGATCGTGCCATCCGGCTCGACTACGGTGCCTTCGGGAACCTTGATGTTTTCCTTGCCCTGATCGAGGTGATTCGGGTCCTTGGGACGGTTGACTGTTGCGCCGTCGCCCTTGACTTCCACGCTGCCGTCGTCTTTCTTTTCCAGATTACCGACAGGGTGGTTATCCGGGGTGACGAGAACATTGTCCTTCGGCGTGGTCATGGAGCCGTCCTTACCGGGCAACTCGATGGAGCCGTCGTCGTTGACCTTGACCCACTGTGCGTGAAGCTCCAGATTCTGATCGCCAGCCGTATAGCTGTCACCGGGCTTGTACACCTGATCATCGGTGCCCATCCAGTTCACGAACTGATAGCCGGTCCATGTGAACTGGTTAGACAGAATGGAGACGCTGTCGCCGCTGACGACCTTGACTGTTACATCGGGAACAGTCTCACCGTTGTTGATCTGGTAAACCAGTTCGATGACCTTTGCGTCAGCCTCAGGCTGATTGTTCTTATCGGTGACATCGGGGTTCGTGCCGTCTGTGCCGGGGATGGTAATGGTGCCCTTGTCCTCCGGTCGATTGATGATGACCGTGCCGTTGGGCAGGAGCTTGCCGCCGTCCGGCATACCGATCACGGAGCCGTCAGGCAGAGTCACGCTGCCGCCCTTGGGGACTTCGATCTCGCCCTTGTCATTGCGAGTGGGATCGAGCTTGGGGGTAACATTGCCGTTGCCCTTTGCGGTGGCGTTGGTAGCCTCATTCTTGGGATTGCCATCCTTGCCGGGAACGGTGATGCTGCCATCCGCGTTGACCTTGTACCACTGAGCGTAGAGGATCTTGGCATCTTGATCAGCGAGTTCCCATGTGTCATTGGGTTGACGAAGTTCTCCGCTGCCGTCGGCCTCCTCGTTCCACCCGCCGAACAGCCAGCCAGAAATCTGGAAGGTGTTGCTCTGGAGTGTCGCTTTGAGGTTCGGGTCGGTGTCGTGGCCCACATTCTGGAACACATCCTTGTCTGTGGTGCCGTCGTTGGGTTTGTAGGTGATGGTCGCGAGATACTTGTAATTCGCACTCCACTTGGCGTACAGCGTGATGCTGGTATCGACCGTCTCGTCCTTGGCATAGGCCGTGCCGCTGCCGAGGCCGCTGTTGTTCCAGCCTTCAAACGTCGCATTCGTGGGGTGGGTGAACAGGCTGCCCGCAACCTTCAGCTCGCCCTTCTTGCCGATCTCCTTCTTCACATCGCCGGAGCCGTTGTTGGAATCATAGGTGATGGCAACATAGGTGTCGGGAAGTGCTTCGGGGATCTTCTGGTCGGGCGTGATGTCGCCGCCGCCATCGGGCAGGTGGATGGTGCCGTCCTTGTCGATGGTGGTGCCACCGGGGACGATAATATCTTCCTTGCCGTCAGCAGGCTTGGTCGGGTCTTTGGGACGGGCCACGGTGCCCGTGTTGCCCGCAGGGTCCTTGGGAATCGTCACGCTTCCATCATCGGGGTTGAGCGTGGGCGGGGTGTTGGGATCGGTGGGCTTGACGATGATGTCGTTGCCGTCACCGATCTTGTCGCCCTTGCCCGGCAGGACGATAGAACCGTCCGGACGGGTGTAGGTGATGGTCAGGGTCGCGGTCTTTTCAGCGGGTGTCACAGACACAGTCGTGCCATTAACACCGGAGCCGTTGACCTTGACCGTACTACCGTCCGTGAAGTTGTAGGTAGATGCGGTGTAGCCGTCAAAGGCGGGGATTTCGATGGAGTTTGCCTCGCCCGTGTTGGCGTTGATCGTCTTGGCCTTCGCCAGGTCGTAACCGTTGTACTTGTACTCCACGGTCAGCGTCGTCTGATATTCCGAAGCCTTGGTGGTCTTGTAGTAGTAGGTCACAATTGCGTCCGTAGCGAGCCCCGCCAGATTCAGTTTGTTGTCGGCGTACTCGGTGGGCAGCTTGTCCGCACCGCCGTGGGTCAGGGTCGCGCCGGTGGCATCGATGCCGACCAGCGTGTAGCCTGCCTTTTCGGGCGGGTAAAGGGTCGTGCTGCCGCTGCCGGAGGTCGTGTCCTTGATGACCTCGTAGGTCTCATGCGTGTCAGAGCCGGTGCCATCCAAATTCACCTTCGTCGTGACGGTGACAAAGTTCGCTTCGTAATAGAAGTCCACAGTCTCAGGGCTCTGCGTCACAGTCAGATGATAGGGGTTTGTATTGGTCACGCGGCGATGGTACTTGTTGTTCAGCAGGTATTCCGGCGCGCTGATTTCCAGATTCTCACCGGCGACTGCCGTGATGGTGTACTCGTTGAGCAGTTCTCCCTTGTCAGCTGCCGTACCGAAGTGGTAGTGGACGGTGACTGTGCCGGTGGTCTTGGGAACGTACATAAAGTAGACCTTCAGCGGGTCAGTCCCGACTGGCACCTCATAGTACTTGCTGTAGTCATCCTTCAGCGCCCAGCCGTCAAAGCTCTGTGCCACGGCCTTGTAGCTCTCGCCCACGCGGGCCTTTTCCGGGGTGACCGGAGTCACTTTGATGGTGTATTTGGCTAACTCTGTGGGGTCGTCCTTCACATCGTCCAGCGTCTTGCCGTCCTTGTCCAACTTTGCCTTATCCACAGGGACATAATCAACCGTGCGGAGGTCCTTGCTGTAGTAGACCACATATTTGATTGGCTGGCTCAGGTCAAGGCTTTCCACCTTGCCAGCGCCGCCAACATTGAACGGGGCACTTGTGAGATTGCTGGGTGCGTAGGTATAACCGTACTTGCTCAGGTCAAGCGGGTTTGTGCCGTCCGCGGCAGTGGCATCGTAGGTCTTACCGGCTTCACCGTTGATGACAGCGATGATGCTGCCCTCCGTGCCGTCTGCGTTCAGTTCCTTCAGGGTGAAGGTGACCTGTCCGGCTGCAACATAGTTGAAGGTTACATCCGTATTAGCGCCGTTGAGCGTCACGGTCTGGATCAAATCGCCGGTCAGCGCATAATTGCTGACCACGGGAGCTACGACCTGAACGGTCTGCCCCTTGCGGTAGCCGGTCAGCACGGTGTCCTGCTCCGAAGTACCAGACTTCTTGATGGTCACAGTCGCCGCATCCTCCACGAAGTGATAGATGATGGTGGCGTTGACTGCGTCCGTTACATTCGCCGCAGTCGGCGCGTCCACACCGTTGACCTCATAGGTGATGGAGTCGTAGGCGTAGCCGGGGACCATGTACTTCACATCATCCCCGGAATAGGGGACCTGAGTACCGTTGCCCTTGGCGATCATCTTTTCATGGCTGTAGAGCAGATGGTCGCCCAACATGAATTTGACCGTGTGCTTGACGAAGTTCGCCTGCGTGACGGGGAAGTAGCGGAAGGTCACAACGGTCTCGCCATTGGCAAGCGCCGCATAATTCGCTTTCACGAACTGCTTTTCCTGTGTCGCCGTATCGCCCAGTGTGGCGCTCATCAGGGTGTAGCCGTCGATGGACGGAGCCCAGATTTCAACGCTGTCGCCCTCTTTCAGCGTGTAGCTGGTGGTATAGCCTGCGGGGGCATTGAGCGTAGCATCCGGGTTCGCCGTGTTGGAATTATCCTTCAGCACGACAGTGACCGTCTTGGGGTTCGTGATGGTGTAGTTGAACTCAACCTTGTCGGCGGCTGTGCCGTTCGGGGTGATTTCTTTGCTGTTGGCTTCGCCTGCGGCAAGCCCATAGCCTGCCCAGCTGGGTGCCAGAATCGTAGTCGGCACACCCTTGATGGCGGTGACCGGATAGCTCTGGAACACCTTTCTGTCGCAAATCAGATTGACCGTGATCTGCGTGTACTGATCTGCGCGGGTATTCTTGTACCAGAAGGTCACAGTCTGGTTCGCCTTGTCCTCCACGAAGTAGGAGGTCGGGTTGCGGTCTGCCACAGCATCATAGTTGCTGGGGACTGTTACCGAGCCGTCCGCGAAGGTGAGGATCTTGCCGACAGGCTTGTTCTCGAGCTTCAGCTCTTCGATCTTAGCATTGGTATCCACATCCTTCTTGATGATGGTGACATCCCGTGTCTTACGGGTATACTCATAAGTCACAATGATGTCGCCAACACCGTCGTAGGTATAAGTGTTGAGGCTGTCCTTCACATCCGTGCCGTTGACCATCACGCTCTTAGGGCCGGTGGGGGTCGTGTAGTATTCGATGGTCGGGGCCTTGCCGTTCAGGTCGATGGCATTGCCGTTTTTCACGGTTCCGCCGTCCTTGCGGTAAAGCTCTGTTTGGTCCTTGGCGTCCCGCACGACCACAGTCACATTGCCGTTGTCCTTGGTATAGGTGAAAGCAACTGTGTTTTCCACCTCGGTATCACCGGGGGTGACGGTCTGGATCGCTGGTTTCGCCGTGTAGCCCTCAATGGACGGGGCGTTGATCGTAGCCTGTACGTCCTTCTCCAGCGAAGTCGTGTAGCTCTGGAGCGGCTGACCGTTGTACATCGCCTTGACGGTGACATTGGCCATGTTGCTCTCATAGGTCAGCAGCACTTCAACGGTGCCGCCCTTGGTAACGCTGGTCAGGTCCACAGTGAGCTTGCCGTTTGCGACCTTATTGGTCTTATCCGTTCCGCCCACCTTCGCGCTGGCCAGCTTCAGGCCGGGCAGGGTGAACACATTGACCTCCTTGGAGGCTGTGCCGTGGGTGACCGACTCTCTGCTCTCAAACAGAGTATTGCTGCCGGGTCCGACGCCCTTGACATGGATGTAAACCATCTGCTTGTCGATGGGCTCATACTCAAAGGTCACCGTCTCGTCCTTGGTGATGTTGGTAAGCTGCTTCACGGCTGCCGCATTGGCGGCCATGGTGTAGCCGTAGATGCTGGGCGCGGTGATCGTCAGGCCCTCGCTATCCACCACCTTGTAGCTGGTCACATAGTTGTTCACCGTAAGAGGCTTAGCGGGAGTTTCGGAAACATCCTTCAGCTCGATGGTCACGGTATGCACATTGGGTACATACCTGAACACGACCTCGGCCTTATACGGCGCTTGTGTGCCGGTGGGGGTGACCGTCTTATCCTCATTGGGGTGATTCGGATCGGCCTTGTAGCCATAGGGCGCGGCGGGAGCCTTGATGAGCTGCGCCTTGTCCTTGACACCGGGCACCTGATAAGAGCTGATGAGCTTGTCGCCGTTGGAGCTGTCCACCAGCTTGACCAGAACATAGGCATTGTTGTCGTCCTTTTCGTACAGGAATACGACCTTCTGCCTATCGTCCGTATCGTTGGTGACAAAAACCGTCTGGCTGGCTGCGCCCTTCACCTTATAGCCCGCGATGTCGGGGGCGGTGACGGTGATGGTCTGGCCGGTGGTAATGTCCTTGTAGGTGGTTGTGTCATTCAACAGGCGCACACCACTTGTGGATTCTACATACGCCTCAACAGGGATGGTCTTGACCTTTGCCTTGTAGGTATAGGTCACAGTGATGTCCGTGCCGGTGTAGCTCTCGGCGCTCGCAACGCCGTCGGCGGTTTTGTCCGCCAGTTCGTAGTTATCGAACCGCGGGGCATACTGCGCGCTCTTGTTGGGGGCTTGCCCCTGCACCAGCGTACCGCCGGAGAAAGTGCCCAGCTCGCGCTTGGCACCTGCGGCGTCCACATAGACCGCCTTATAGATCAGATTGCCCGTGGTCTTCTCATACTGGAATGTGATCTCCTTGTTGGTCTCGCTGGGCGTGAAGTCCTTGGTATTCTGCCCGCCCACAGGCTGATAGCCGATGAGGTTGGGGGCGGTGATGGTGGTCTGCTTGCCGATCTCATACTCCACCACCTGATCGGTGTAGTCCGGGATGGGGTTGCCATTGGCGTCCGTCGCCTTGATGGTGACATCCACCATGTTCCAGTCGTAGTAGAACACCACGACCTTGTCGCCGGTTTCCAGGTTGATGGTGTACTGCGCCGTCTCGCTGGAGGTATCCAGCTTGGTGGCGTCGCTGTTCAGCGTCACCTTGTTCTGCTTGTAGTCCGACTCGGTGCCGTTGCCGCTGGCGGCGCTGCTGACCTTCCACTTCTCCCACGGCCAGCCGCTTACAGGCTTATCCATGATGCCGTCCTTGGTATTGCGGACGGTGGTGTACTCCCACAGCTGCACATCTGCGTGACCGGTACGTTTGCCGATACCCACAACATAGATCGTGGGGGCCTTTGCATTGACCGTGTTGTTGCCAGCGCCAATGGAAATGTCCGCGTGGACATCGTTCACCGTCAGGATGGCAATGCCGTTGCGGTCAGAACCGCCGCTGTGCAGGTGCTGCTGCTTCACGGTGACTTTGCCATCGTCGGTGGAATAGGTCGTCCAACTGATGGTATTGTCATTGGGGTCAGCCGCGGCGTCGCCCTGCTTCTTCAGCGTGTAGCCACCAGTCATGGCGTTGTCCGTGTCGGCAATGGTCAGGTTCTCACCGTTGATCTCATAGCCCACATTGGGTTCGAGGGTCGTGGTGAAGGTGTGGCCGTGCCACGCCTTGTCGGCGTCCGTCCATGTCATGTTGGCCGGTGTCTGCTTCTTCACCTGATACCAGCCGAGATAAATCTTGTCGTTCGCAGTCTTGGCGGTGTAGGTGACGGTTTTGCCGTTGCCGTAGTCCACGGTCACGCTCTCGCCCGCATTGGGGATGACGATGCTGGCCTTGCCGCCGTTTTGCGCGAGGATGGGGCTGGTCGGATCGTCCGCGATCAGCTGATACTTTGTTGCGGAGGTGATCTTATACCCGCCGGTGATGGCATTGCCATCGGTGTCCATCGTGCCGTTCAGGACAAGGGGATAGGCCGCGCTATTGGGCGTGACGGTGACGGTGCCGCTGTGCAGGTTCACCTCGCCGGTTTTGGTGATGTCCAGATAGACACCGGTGGTGTCAGCGCGGATGGTGCTGCCGTCATACTGGCTGCCCTGCTCGTAAGCGAGGGTGGACTTTTCAAACAGCAGCTCGTTGCTGACGGAGTCAACGCTGCCGCCGCGGCTGTTCAGCAGCAGGGTGACGGTGTTGTTCTCCACTGCCTTTTGCAGCGCCGCGTAGGGGGTGCGGTAGTCAGTAGTCTCCGTAGTAGTAGTAGTAGCCTGCCACTCATTAAACCCGGAGTTGGGGTTCACGCCCGCGGCTGCGGAAATGCGGCGGGAGACCGTATTCTCTACTAAGCTTTTAAGAAGTGGTTGACCTATTCTGAGCGGTTTGTTCCAAAACATATCAGCGTCACCGACAACGGTCAACGCTCCCCACTGCGAACCATCCCGGTCGCCTGCATCCTGATCGCAGATGATATTACTTGTATGTCCCTTGTTTGTTTTTCCTATTGCAAGCGGATAAACATTTTTATCAGATGTTATATATGCACCAACATAAACCTGCCATGTATCGTATGCGAACTCTTTGGTGAGTTCTGCCACTCGCGCGGGAGATTTTTGGGTAGTCACAGTAGTGCTACCAGCAACATATTCTCCTACTTGTGCAGTAAAATTCGCGCCAAGGGATTGTGCCACTTTACTGGCAGTGGTGTTCATGTTGTTACGCTTATCCGTTGGGGCTGAACTCTGCGCGTTTTCTACCAAAACAAGAATTCTTCCGCCATTATTCAAATATTCAAGGAAAGCGGATCTTTCGTTGTCGGTAAGTTCGACAAAAGGGCAGTCAAAGGCGATGAGATCGTACTGATCAAGTGATGCCAATTCCTCGTCAGTTAAGTGCCGAGTTTCTTTTATCGTGTTTTTTGTAGATGCTCCTCTTATCAAAGTTGTGTTGTACTTGTGAGTATTTTTGAAGACATTATAAGCTGCACTTCTATGATTGGTCGTCCCTTCGTATGTCCAAAAATCAACAGGGTCCCACACGAGCACGCGCGGAGTTGCGTTGTGCATGATCAAATTATCATAGGAATACATCAACTTCCATTTTGTGGTATTATCTGATGTAATGCTCGTTTCGCCGTTGATATTGCCTTCCTGCGTGCCGCGCATCGTATACCGGCCGCCGGAGATTGCGATGAAGGGGCCAACATCTATGCCGTCTTTATAATAGCTCACGCCGATCGGCTTATCCGCCGCCGCGTTCAGTCGCACGGTTGCTCCGTCTGCAATGACGAGGTTCTTGGCGGCACCCGATGCAGTGGTATTGCCGGTGATGCTGGGGGCAAAACGGTCCTTCTGGTCATTGTAGCCGAGGTCCAGCAGACCGCCCTTTTGCACGACCACTGTACCGGAGTCGGACTTGTTCAGCGTGACGGTCACATTGTCCAGCACCAGATGTCCGCCATCTTCTACAATGAAGAACGGCGTCTGTTGTGCTCTGCCTGTGCCGCTGAGCGTGCCGTTGCCGTGAACGATCAGCGTTTTGCCTTTTTTCACGGTCAGCGTATCACCGGGGATAATCGTGCCAGTGACACGGAAATCCGTAATGTCTGCATTCAGGTCACTCGGCCAAAGCGTTGTCTCGACCTTAGTCTTGCCCGCCTGACCGGACGCCTGTGCGGAGGGATTTTCCGCCGCGAACGCAGTCGTAACGAGAGTGCTTGGGATGAGGGAAGTTACCATGGTCAGCACTAAGAGCCATGATAAAAGTCGTTTTTTCATATCGTTTTAACTCCTTTTTTCTTGCGTTTTCATGGTTCAACTGTGGTCAAGCGGGCGCCCGCACCTCATATCCGAGGGAGCGCGCGTCGTTTCTTGCCTGTACGGGGAGCGTTTCATCCCAACAGCGGGGCGGCGCGTCCGGCACCGGCAGGATCGCAATGACCTGTGCTTCGTATCTCATCATCCATCACCCCCTCTCGCAGCAAAATGCCGGACCGGCCGAGGGCCTGCCCGTGCTTTTCCCGCAGTGGCGGGGAGCGTGTTATGGGGCGGAGCAGTGCTCCACCAGTTTTTCAAGGTGCAAATTGTGCAGGGCGGTCTTGCCGGGTGCTCCGGCGGGTCCTCTGCCAGCCGCAGATAGACCCGTGCGCGGCGGGTGGTAAACCGCCGTTCCAGCAGGGCGCAGTGTTCGGCGGCATAGGCCGCCAGTTGCCGCGCCTGTGCGTTGGCTCTCTCTCGGAGCATGAGCTTCACCTCTCTTTCTCTCTTTCGGGTGTGTTACGCGTCCGCCAGGAGGGACGCGATGGTTTTCTGCTTGAACGCCTCGTCCAAATAATTCTGGATATGGGCGTAAAATTTGTGGACGGGACAGTTGGGCGCGCCGTTCCGGGAGCAGAAGCCGTCCGGCTCCAGACAGCGGTTGATGCGGGTCGTGCCCTCGGCAATGTTGATGATCTCATGGAGGGAGATGTCCTCCGGGCGGCGGCTGAGGGTGAACCCGCCGCCGCTGCCCCGCTGGGTGGACAGGATGCCCGCCTCCTGCAATGGCCGCGCCAGCGTTGCGATCACCGTCTGCGGGATGCCCATCTGGGCGCTGATCTCCGCGCTGGTTGCCGCCGTCTGCGTGATAGCAAGATACAGCACGATGCGGATCGCATAGTCTGTTGAAATTTTCAGCTGCATGGTCAGGCTCCTTTGAAGAATAGAAAGGACACTTTACTTTCTATCAATACGAATAAAAAAATATGGATGGATGCCGTCAGACCTCGCCTCCGGTGGAAACAACAGAATCTGCATTTCGCCGGTAAAGCAAAAACGCCGGGGATTCCGGCCATTCGCAAAATCTGCATTTCGTTGTCAGCCTGCGTTCTGCTCCGGCAAAAATTTTCGAAAAAAGTATTTTCCGAACTACGGAAGCGTTGCACAAAGGTGCAGAAAACCAACCCCACAAAATTCGTTACTTTTGTGGGGTTAAAACGCATGCTTATTCGCATGGCGGGTATTGCATTTTTTCGCGTTGCATGGTACAATTTTGATAAAAATATGTAGATTATCGTCGAGGCGATTGCGGCATCAAAGCACGAAATGCAGATTTCGCCCTACGATACCAGTCCGAGCCGGTCCAGTTGCCGCGTCTGCTCCTCGCCGCTCACGGCAAGATAGATGCGGGTCGTTTCGATGTTGCTGTGTCCCAGCACATCCGCAAGGCGGGCAATGTCCTTGCAGGCCTTGTAAAAGGTCGTGGCAAAAAGGTGTCGGAAGTTATGCGGGAACACCTTGGTCGGCTCCACCCCCGCCGCTTGACACAGCCGCTTTAACTCATACCAGACCTGCCGCCGTGAGATCGGCTTGCCGCTTTTGGTGCGAAAGATCGCGCCGGAAGCGATTTTTTCTTTTTTCGCGTACTTTGCCAGCTTGCGGTACAGCTTGGTCGGCAGCAGGATCGTGCGGATCTTGCCTTTCAGGGCGATGGTGGTGCGCCCGTCTTTCGCCGCTTCCACGGTGATATAGCGCAGCTCGCTGATGCGGATACCCGTCGCGCACAGGGTCTCCATGATGAGGGCGAGGCGTTCCTGCCCGGTCTCCCGCGCGGTGGTCAGCAGGCGGTCGTACTCCTGCCGGGTCATCTCCCGTGCTGGGTCACGAAACAGCTGCCGCTGGATCTTCAGGAATTTCACGCGGATAGCCCAGTTCATATAGGTGAAAAAACCGTTGATCGCCGACAACTTGGAGTTGATGGTCTCCGGCTTGCAGCCGCGCTCCAGCAGGTGCGATCTCCAGTGTACAGCAGCCTCTTTCGTGATCTCCGCGCCGCCGATCCAGCGGGCAAACGCCGCAAGATCGCGGCGGTATTTCTGTATCGTCCCCGCCGAGCGCTCGTCCGCCAAAAGAGACCGGCAGTAGGCGTCGATGTGTTCCTGTGTGATGATGTTGTCCATGTTGATACCTCCTTGGTGTGGTATCAACAGTTTACTCCGACGGAGTGAATTTACCCGGAATTTGTGGAGAAAATGAAAAAACGCCCTATGGACGGGGAATCGTCCATAGGGCGCAGAACACATTGCTGCAACTTGATCTTCTCTTCTGTTATCGGTATAATTATCTTGAATAGGTGGTGTAATAAATGAAAGTTAAAATACCTGCTCCCCAGTTACATCTGGAGGTTGCTAAAAACCAGCATCTTGTTTCTCAATGCTATATGCGTGAGTGGAGTTATAATAGTCGTGATTCCGTGTGGATATACGATAAAGCAACGCGCTTTAACGCTGACCATCCAGAACAGTCAGATTGGTGCATAACATCGAAGAAAACAAGCAAAATCAATTCAATCGATTATTTTTATGATACCAAAGCCGGAGATTTCTATATGCCAGATGAAGCACTGAATGAATTGTTCGGTTTTTTGCAACCATTCTCAATATCACTGAGCGGTGCTTCACTTGATACTCTTGAAAAACTAAACATGAATTATTCCGAGTTCGCCAACTGGGAGATATACTACGATGGTAACGAGGTTGCTCCGTCTGATCGGCAGAAAATCCAAGAATTTCTGGATAAAAGCAGATACTCTTACATTGAAACGGCATGGTCACTCAAGTATGAAAATACTTGGAGGCAGGACATTTCGAACTTGGAGCAGAAATTACGGACTCTAAAAGCAACATCACCATCAGGAGTGTCCGCAACATCTCTTGTAACCGCAGATGACCTAAAAAACATCATCGAATATATGGTGATCTTTGACTGGAGATGTCTGGACGGTGCTTGGGCAATGGACAATGTTTTAGACACATTCGCAGGAATTGTTCCAGAGATTATGAATGCACCAATTCCGATGTCAACGGGTGCAGTGACACTTCACAAAGAGGACATTACTATCAAGGATCAGTTTCGACATCAGCTTTTATTAAAATATTTTGACAGCCTCTTGCGCAACAATGACGGTCCATTGAGAGAAGTTATTGATATAACAGCAGATAAATTATCAGCTCGTTTTTGCCTCACAGACGCAAGTCACCCATTTATCACCTCAGATAAACCAGTGTATCTCTATACGCGACCAGATACTTTTCAGGAGTATGTTTTTGTGGCTCGACCGACTATGCTTATTTCTCTGGGTCGAGGAAATAAGTCTGAATTTATAGTCCACAATTTGTCGCGCAGTGAAGTTGATGCGTATAATAAGGCAATGGCTAATCAAGGCACCACTCTCATCTTGCCGTCTAATACATTTCCTACCCAAAGCCTTTTAATGTCGTAAATGAAAAATGCCCCTCGGACGAAACTCTCGTCCGAGGGGTACTCTGCGTTATGGGGAAAATTACTGGATGGCGTCCTTCAGGCCCTTGCCGGGTTTGAACGCAGGCACCTTTGCGGCGGCAATCTCGATCGTCTCGCCGGTGTGCGGATTGCGGCCCGTGCGGGCGGCGCGTTCCCGCACCTCAAAGCTGCCGAAGCCGGGGATCTGCACCTTGTCGTTCTGCTTCAAGGTCTCCTGCACCGTGCTGAAAAAGGCGATCAATACCTGCTCGGTGTCCTTCTTGCCCACGCCTGCGGCTTCCGACACAGCCGCGATCAGTTCCGTTTTGTTCATGTTCCCGTTCTCCTGATTCGTTTTTTGTTTAGTCGTAGATGGATTCGGCATCCCATTCGGTAACGGTACCGGAGGTAGCGTCGATGGCGAAGTCGTACTCCATCGTGCCGTAGCGGATCTCGCCTTCGTACTCCCAGCGGCCATCGTCAAAGTCCAGCTTGAACTTGTAGATATTCGCAGCCGTCGCGCCGGGGACGCGGGACAGGGCGGTCTGCTTCGCCGTGGCCTCGCTGATCTTCACATTGGCATTGGTGTTGGTGTTCTGAGTTGGGGTGTAGCTCTCGGCGTCGTAGTCGTAGCTGACGATCTTGCCGGTGGCAGCGTCGATCTCATAGTCGTACTCGGTGTAGCCGGTGCCGCTGCTGATGATGAACTCGATCTCATAGACCTTGCGCCCATTCTCCCAATCCTGCTGTGCCTTGACGAACTGCACCTGCGAAGCGGTCTTGCCCGCGTGCTGGAGCGCGGTCTGCTTCGCCTGCTCCAGCGTCACGCTGCCGGTGGGAGTGGACTGGGAAGAATTGTTGGTGTCAAAGTCGGTGACATCTCCGCCGGAAGTCGCGCTGTCCAGACGGACGGTCTGGGTGGTGCCGTCCCAGCTCACGCTCTTGCCCATGATCTCGCCAATGGCGCGGAGGGGCAGATAGATGGAGCCGTTGTAGATCGCCGGATCGACCTTCGTGCCGTTGGCATTGGCGAAGGTGCGCTCGGTGCCGTCGATGACGATGTGATACTCCGGGCGCAGGGTGAAGGTCACATCCGTGCGCTTCGCCGCTGTGTCCGGCGTTCCGGTCACATTGCCGGTGGTGCGCGTCCCGCCGAGAGACGCGGTGCCGGTGGTGCCGTCCCAGTTCACATTCTTGCCCATCAGCTCGCCCACCGCGCGGAGCGGAATGTAGGTCGTGCCGTTGTAGAGGATGGGATGGACCTCCTTGCCCTGGGCGTTGTAGAAGTCGCAGGCAACGCCGTCGATGCGGACGGTCACATCCGGGCGCAGGGTCGCAGTCACATTGGTGGCGGCAAAGGCACTCACCGTCAATGCGGCGGACAGCGCCATCGCGCAGGCAGTCGTTTGGATGAGTCGGTTCTTTTTCATGTTCGGTTCCTCCTTAGCGGTTCAGTGCCTCGGCATCCCATTCGGTGATATTGCCGGAGGCGGCATCGATGGTGAATTCGTACTCGGTGCCGCCGTAGATGATCTTGCCTTCATACTCCGGGCGGCCATCGTCGTAGTCCAGTTTCCATTCGTAGATGTCCTTTTCCGTTGCGCCGGACACGCGGGCAAGGGCGGTCTGCTTTGCTGTCGCCTCGCTGACGGTGGCGCTGTTTCCGGTGCCGACCACGGTCTTCGCCTCGTAGCCGGAGTTGACGATCTCGCCGGTAGCGGCATCGATCTCATAGTCGTACTTCGCACCGTTCGCGTACCATTCGATTTCGTAAATTTGGCGGCCATCGTCATAGTCCAGCTTGGATTTGGTGATGGTGGCGTCCGCCGCCTTGACCCCGGCGTGGGCAAGGGCGATCTCCTGCGCCTTAGCCTCGTCCACCGCGCCGGTAGAGGTGTTTGTGTTGGGTGCAGTCTGTGCCGGAGTGGTGGTCACGCCGGATGCAGTAGTGGTATCCGTCTGAGTGCTGTCTGCGGGCGCGGCGTTCTTATCCCGGTAACTCGCCTCCAGCACCTCGCCGCTCTCGGCGTTGATGGAATACGCATAGGTGTAATCGCCTGTCGAGAACTCGATCTTATAGCAGGTCACGCCGGCGACCTCGCTGAGCGTTGCGGAAGAAATGTCCGCGTCTGCCGCTTCAATGTTGGCAGCGTCCAGCGCCGCCGTCTGCGCCTGCTCCATGCTGATCTTCGCCGTCTGGTCCGCCGCAGGTGTATTACCGCATCCGGCCAGCGCCGCCGCAAGCAGGAGCGCTGTTCCAGTCAAAAGCCATTTTTGTTTCATGGGGAAAACCTCCGATCGTGAGTATTGCGTGAAGTGTAACAGATAGAAACATACCTTGTCAATAGGGAAAGAAAGCTCCGGTATGACCGTAAACCGGCAGCATCGCTTTCTTTAGAAAAAATCAGTTTTCCGAACATGAACGCACTTTTGTGTTTTCATTTCTGGAATACTTCTGTCGAAATTATAATATGTGAATTTTTTATTCGCTTTTTGAGTTTCGTATTGCTATTTTTAGAAAAAGTGGGTATACTGAATTTGGAGGTGGTATCTGTGAATGAAACTCCTATTGTTCGCATCCAGCGGGCAAGTATCAAAAACTTTAGAAATGTTGAATCCGGTGACATTCGTTTTCCATGCAATTATGGAGAGGATATTTTTGCACCGAAAGCTGATGTCCTCGGTATTTACGGTCAGAATGGCTCCGGCAAAACAACATTTATCGATGCACTGGAAATCCTAAAAACGCTGCTGTCCGGGCAAAAGGTCGGTGCAGAACTGTCAGACTGCATTTCTTACGGACAAGAGAAAGCAGAACTGCAATTTGAGTTCAGTATCCTCAAACTGCATGAGGGCAATGCTGTGTACAGACGGCGGTTTATCTATGCCGCTGCCTTGAGCAAAGACACGATCGATGAAACCATCAAATGTGTCACATTCAGCAGCGATCCCAAAAAAACTTCTCGGCTGAAAACCATCTTTGAGTGTACACATCAGGAGGAAGATGATGTATTCACGCCGCAGGTGAAATTGGAATCGCTGTTCGGCTCTAAGCAAAGCGCAAAAATGAACGAGCTTCGCGTGACCAAGCTGCTGTGCCAGAAGGAGCACCGTTCGTTCCTCTTTGCTCCGGAGTTTCTGAGGATGCTCCATGACGCAGCACAGGACAACGATGATGAAGTCGAACCACTGTATGAAATGGCGCTTTACGCCAAGACCTCATTCTTCGTCATTCTCAACCGCAACAACGGACTGATCTCGTTGGATGCAGCGATCCCCGTGAACTTCCGAACGGAAACGGCCGGCGGTATGTTCACACTGCCGATCGACCAGCCGAAAACAATACCGACTCGGTTCTTGGAGATCATTCGGCAGGTCATCTCGACCATCAGCACCGTCCTTTGCAAAATCATCCCCGGTGCAAAGCTGACGCTTGTGGAGCTTGGCACGGAGCTGATGGAGGACGGCAATCAGGGAACAAAGATCCAGTTAGCACGAGAGCTGCTCTGTGCCAATGGTGAAATGCACCGTTTGCCCTTGAAGTATGAATCCGAGGGTATCAAGAAAATCACCTCAATCCTGCATCTGCTGATCGCCGCATACAACGATCCGTCCATTACACTTGCAGTTGATGAACTGGATGCCGGTATCTACGAGTATTTGCTGGGCGAGCTGCTGCGGATCATGCAAAACTCCGGTAAGGGTCAGTTGATCTTCACCTCGCACAATCTTTATCCGCTGGAAACGCTGGAGAGCAATTCCATCGTCTTTACAACGACCAACCCCAGCGCCCGTTATACGCGCATCAAAAGTGTGCGGGCAACAAATAATCTGCGCTCCATGTATCTGCGTGAAGTCATTCTCGGAAGTGATGATGACGCAGCACTCTATGAAGAAACCAATGTGTCTGAAATCGCTCACGCAATGAGAGTCGTCGGCAAGCGTATGGAGAGCATTTCTTTGTCGGATGACGCCCCCTCGGAGGTGTCCAATGGCTAAGAAGAAAGTTATGCTTTTTATCGTAGAGGGCCCAACAGACGAAACCAGTCTTTCTACGGTTTTGAACCGTATCTTTTCTTCCTCAACGGTAAAATTTCAGGTCGTTCACGGGGATATTCTGACCCGCGATTTCACTTCTTCGGATAAGATCGTGGCTGCCGTTTGGGAACAGGTCAAGGAGTTTATGGGCAGTATCTACAGAAAGAGCGATATTTGCAGAATCGTTCATCTCACCGACATGGACGGTGTATTCATCCCTGATGATGCTGTTGTCGAAGATGATTCAATGGAAATAGGCGCTCCGCCTTATTACACGGAAACGCAAATCCAAACGCCGAACCGTGCGGGGGTTCTTAACCGCAATCAGCGCAAACGAAACAATATCGACCGGCTCTCTGCCTGCCCTAAAATTGCAGGCATTCCATACAGTATGTACTACTTCTCTTTGAATTTGGAGCATATTCTTCATGGAAGGACAAATCTTTCCGACTGGGAAAAGATTCGGTGTGCCGAGGAGTTCGACTTGAAGTACGGCGATGATCCGGACGGATTTACGCTGTTTATGAAGGAATCTTCCTTCTCCGTATGCGATGATTACCGCAGTTCGTGGGCGTTCATCAAAACAGAGTTGCATTCTCTGGAACGGTATAGCAATTTTGGCATAGAATTACCGTCTTTGGAACCCGCAGAATCTGAAACTGATAACTGATTTTCAGCGAGGAGAACCGGAACGAAGGATTTGCAAGCAATGGAAAGGGATATCCTTTTGGACAATTTCGCTTCGCTCATCGGCCGACAGTCTATCCCCTTTCCGCTTGTTGGGGAGTGCCCCAAACCCCCGAAAAATCCTGACGGATGTTTTCGATTGCCGTCCAAAGTCCGACAAGCTCTGCGCCGATCGGCGCAAAAGAAATGCCGCAGGCAGTATCGCAATGATACCGCCTGCGGCATAGTTTTTATCTCGCCTGCGACTGCTCGCTCCGGCTCTTTTCCGCTTCACGCGCCTGCTGTGCAGCATCGATTTGAAGCAAGCTGTCCACATTCTTCTTTATGGTTTCCAGCTCCTGAGCCTGCTGCTTTAGCAGACGGTATTCCGCATAGGCAACACGCTTTTTCTCCAAAAGTTCCCTGTACTCTGCCTGCAAGTCTTTCATTGCAGGCAGTTTCTTCTCGCCGTATTCCTCAAACGCCTGCTTCGCTGCGCGATGCAGCATCAGTTCATCCTCATGTGCTGAAGCAAATGCCGCCTTCTTCGCGGCTGGCAGCTTGCGGTATTGCAGATAGATATCGTGGGTCTTGGCATAGTTCACGATATGCGTCCGCAGATCCGCAATTCGCTCCATGCGCTGCTCATATTGCCGGATCGTTGTCACTGCCGCATCCCGTTTTGCGGTCTGCTCCGCCGCCAGTTTTTCCAGTGCGGCGTACTCCGTGATCCCGTGCTCGGTGAGGTAGGTCAGCGTCTTTGCCGCTTCTTTCAGATTATGGACCTTCAGCCAACGCTCATACCCCGGACCGCGCCCGCGCAGACGGCTTTGAATATCCACGATGAGGTTGATTTTCGCAGGGTCAGCCGTTCGTCCGGTGCGGCTTTTTGCACGAATCGGCGGTTTGCCGACACGCTCTCGCAGCGCTTCTTCTGTGTAGTCTGCGCCCAATGTTTTCGCTCTGGTGTAACGCTCCTGTCCGGCACCGACCGCGCGGAATTTCAGGTACTTGCCGTCCTGACGGACTTCGTATCCCTCGCGGCGCATCGCAGCAAGGAAATCGTCAAAAGTGAGGACGGTCGGGAGAACGCGATCAATGGTATTTTTGAGCGCCGCCTTCCAGCTTGTTCCTCTGCGCTCATTTGCCCATTCCGCATAGTGCTGCCCCTTTTCCTTTGGTTCGGAAATGACAGACAGACCATGCTCTGCGCATAGTCTGTCGTTGATTTTCCGAATCGTCCGGTAGGTGTCTTTGTAATTGTTAAATTTGTGGGTACAGTCCAGTGTCGTGCTGTTGAACTCGATGTGACAGTGGATATGATGCCGGTCCGTATGGGTCGCAACAACGAACTGATGCTGTCCCTCGGTGAACTCCATCGCAAGCTGATACCCCAGTTCCGTTGCTTCCCCCGGTGTGATCTCACCCGGCTTGAAGGACTGGATCAGCAGATAGGAAATGACATCCTCTTTTGGCTTGCGCGTCCGCCCGGTGATGGAGGTGTATATCTGCTTGCTGACGGTAAATTCCTTCCAAGCGGTATCGGCATTGCACTGATAGGTTTTCACCAGAAGGCCATCCCGCGTCTTGTCTGGATTTTCATTGTAGTCCAAGCGGTCTTTGAGTATCTGTGCGATGCTTTTTCCCTCACTGGCGTGTCGAGGTTTGATTTTTGTTATTGACATTTTAACCAATCTATATCATAATATTATGTATATTTTGCCCAAGGAGGACAAAACCATTAAATCACTTAGACGAATTCTGCTTTTTATCACCACACTTCTTGTTGCACTCTTTCACCTTGTAAAGTCTATCGTCCTGTCGTTGGTCGATTATAAAAAGGTGCTAACATTGTTATACATAGCAATATTTTATCCTATCATACTTGGCTGTTGTTCCTTATTACCATTCATACCTCAGGTCGATATTTTTCTAAATTCTATAGTAAACGGAACCGCGCTTGATTTGTTGTCTGCCAATATAGGTAGTTTCATAATCATCGGAGTTTGTGTGCTTGCTATTAGCCTATTCATCAATGGGCTCCTTGAACTGATTGCCTACTTTCTGCATATAGAACAATGGTTTATTCAAGTATTTGAACTTCAGCAAAGCTGTTGTTCTGCACAGATGACGATTGCTTCATTTGCAGCGTTATGGATCGCTGCGACGATGAATAACTTTTCTCAGAGTTCCGAAGCAAACAAAATGTTATTGGAAATCAGCATTTTCCTCTTTATCTGCTCTTTACTCACATCAGCGTATAGATATTTTCTTTACTCAAAAAAGACGGTTCCTACTATCTATAAAAATGCAATGCAGGATTGGAATGCCTATAAGGACTAATAAAAAGTGCGATACCATATGGTATCGCACTTTTACATTTATATCGCTGCAATCGCGTCTTTTACATTTTCTACCCGGTCAATGATCCACTCCGCAGCCAGCGGCAGGCCAAAGGGACTGAGCAGCCATGCGGTGATGATGCCTACACCCACATTGAAATAATCCTTTTCAAACAGCGCCAAGATGCCCAGCGCAAAGAACACAAAGGATGCAAGGCTCAGGACACCGGACGAGAACCAGCACATTGCACGGCAGAACCAAACCAGCATCGACAGAACAAATACAACCGGGAACAATAAAATCTTGAATACGATCCTCATCTTTCCAAACCTCCAATCTCTGCTCTACGCCCTTAATATACCACACTAAAGCAGTAAAGTAAAGCCTTTTCAGAGATTTCCCATCTTGCTCAGAATGGTACTGACCGCATTCCACAGTTCACCGTACCGGCTTTGCAGATCCGCTACATCCTCGGCGTAGAGGTTGCCGGTGCTGTTCACGCGACGCGCGATCTGATTGAGGTTGTTGGAGCAAATCCGCAGCAGGGATACCAGCGCCTTGAAGTCCGCCATGTCGACTCGGACAGCGTAACCGTCCACCGCCATCTTCCGCAGGTAGGCACGGCGGTTGTGGATACCGAGCTGTCCCATCTTCTCGTCGATCCTGGCCTTTTCTTCGGGGGATACCTTAAAGTAAAGTGGAATCGTGCGTCCGCTGTCCGGCTTCATGCAAGTTCCGCCTCCTGACTGTGAGATCGTCCCGGTGCAGCCGCCGTTGCCGCAGATTCCATGCCCATGCGTTTGAGCATTCCGCGAATAGACGGCTTTTCCTCCGTGTGCTCCGGCTGCGGTTTCTCGCCGTCATCCATGTGGAGCGCCAGACGCAGCACATTCAGACGGTTGGTCTTGTCGGTCAACTCCTGCTCCTGTGCAAAGGGACGCTTTACCTCCTCTTGTGCTTCTTGCTGCTGGGCGGTCAGGTTTTCCAGTGCTGTCTTGTGCTTTTCCAGATTCTTTGGAATCTCGTCCAACACATGGTCGATGCGGGTCGTGTTGCCCACAGCATCCGCACCCAATTCTACCTCTTGGGACAGCTTGTGGTGGAGCGTAAGCTGGAATTTTTGCGTCTGCACATTCGCCCACAGGGTAATGGGAAAACCGCGATATTCGCCAATCGTGTGCTTTTCGGAAACATCCTGCATAGCGGTGCAGGCATCCAGAATCGCCTGACCTGCGGCTTTGCGTTCGGTGTAGGTCACGCCGCCGATCTGCATGGAAAACTCGATAGGCGTATGCTCCTGAAGGTGGGCGCTGTCCTCGGTGAGCGCCTGGATAAACTCCTGCTCCCGCAGGATGGATTGCGGGAAGAATTTCAGCAGCTTGTCCTCCAGAGCGTACTTCTGGCTTTCAAAGTTTGCCTTGACCAGTTTCAGCTTTGTGACCTGTGCGTCCAGTTCCGTGTACTCGATGATGCGGGGATCGCCGGAGGCAAGCGCCTTGACCTCAGCGTAGCTCAGTGCCGCAGCGTCCACATCCTCGCAGGTACGGGACGGGTTCTTGCTGCTCATCAGCTGACCGATGAACTTCTGCTTGTTCTCCAAGATGCTCCAGTTATAAGCGTCAAAGGTGCCTTCGGTGACATACTTGAACAGCTTGACTTTTTTGAACGAATTTCCGCGCCGCAAGATGCGTCCCTCGCGCTGCTCGATGTCTGCCGGTCGCCACGGGCAGTCGATGTGGTGGAGTGCCGCAAGCCGCGTTTGCACGTTGGTTCCTGCGCCCATTTTTGCCGTAGAACCCAGCAAAACGCGCACCTGGCCCTTACGAACTTTTGCAAAAAGTTCTGCTTTCTGATTTTCCGTTTTTGCATCGTGGATGAAGGCGATCTCTTCGGGTGGGATGCCTTTTTCCATCAGCTTTTGCTTGATGTCCTCATACACATTGAACGAGCCGTCGCCCTTTGGGGTAGACAGGTCAGAGAAGATGAGCTGTGCGCCGTTCTGCTCCGCCGTGTCCTGACAGACCTGATACACATTCTGAACGCACACATTGACCTTGCTTTCCGGGTCGTCCGGCAGCGTCGGGTCTGCAAGGCGCTGATCCAGCGCCAGCTTGCGTCCGTCCGATGTGACCTTGAGCATATTATCCTCTTTGGGTTCCACCATGCGGCGGCGAATGGTTTCGGCGCGTTCACCTAATTCGGCTACCATGTCCTGCTGATACGCGCTGGGCTTCGTCACGACCGTGATGCTCTCATGCTCCGGAACGGGCAGCTTCAGCATTTCTGCTGTTTGGATGTCCGCCGATTCACGCCACATTGCCATCAGCTCCGGCAGGTTAAAGAATTTCGCAAATCGGGTGCGGGACCGGAACCCTGTACCCTCGGGGGCGAGTTCCATCGAGGTGACGGTCTCGCCAAAGTTCGCCGCCCAAGAATCGAAATGCAGCAGTCCGGTTTCCTCCAGCAGATCGTATTGCAGATACCGCATCATAGTGTAGAGTTCCGACATGGAATTGCTGACCGGGGTTCCGGTGGCAAAGACAACGCCCTTTCCGCCGGTGATCTCATCAAGATAGCGGCACTTTGCGAACATATCCGAGGACTTCTGCGCGTCCGTCTGACCAATGCCGGCAACATTCCGCATTTTTGTGGCGAGGAACAAATTTTTGAACAGATGTCCCTCATCCACAAAGAGCTTATCCACGCCAAGTTCCTCAAAGTAAATGACATTATCCTTACGGCTCTGGTCATTCAGTTTTTCCAGACGGGACTCCAGCGTTTTTCGCATCCGTTCCAACTGCTTGATGGTATAACGCTCGCCGTTCTGACTTTTCGCCTCGTCAATGCTCTCAAGGATCTGGTCGATCTGATCGTGGATGACCGCCTTTTGCCGATCCGGTGAGAGTGGAATCTTCTCAAACTGCGTGTGACCGATCACAACGGCATCATAATCGCCGGTGGCGATCCGGCTGCAAAAGGTCTTACGGTTTGCCGGTTCAAAATCCTTTTTCGTTGCTACAAGAATGTTTGCACCGGGGTACAGCCGCAGAAAGTCCGCGCCCCACTGTTCGGTCAGGTGATTCGGCACTACTACAAGGTTTTTCTTTACAAGTCCCAGCCGCTTGGCTTCCATTGCGGCGGCAATACACTCGAAGGATAGCGATAGGTAATCCTTTGGGCGGGATATGCAGCCGCAGGCTGCATATCCGTTCCTCCAGATTTTCCCCCGCTCCAAACCGTGCGTGACAGTT
>OLSN01000658.1_pt1 | contig 35855 bp, 28 predicted proteins | sample 1672411 | NCBI WGS metagenome assembly OLSN01 (sample SAMEA3136683, study PRJEB25190) | human gut metagenome | biome: human gut; feature: human-associated habitat; material: faeces | place: Austria | collected 2013 | reverse complement strand
TTTTTGGTGGAAACGCGCGGGCTCGAACCGCGGACCTCCTGCGTGTGAAGCAGGCACTCTAACCAGCTGAGCTACGCTTCCATATCAACTGTATTATGTATTCTACCACAGAAAATGGGATTTGTCAAACGCTAATTTGGGGATGACGTGATTTTTGCGGAGGGATTTACAGAAAGTTTCAGTAAACTTTCCTTTTTCCGACACTGTATTTAACGCGGGGGCAGTATACTGAAAACACAGAATGCACGGGGAACGCCGCAAGTGGGCTGAAATGCGGTGGAGAAGCTTGCCTTTATGTGGGTTTTACCGGTGGTTAGTTATTGAAACTATACAAACCGAAGTGAGTTTTCATGGATTATTGTTAGAAATTAGCTAAAAACCCTTGAACTTTTTTCTTGTTGTGGTATTATTAGTATAAACATTGGTGCAGAGCGTCTTTTATTAAATTGAACGGCACGGAAAATAGGAAAATAAGACGCTGTGCGGCAAAAAATTCGGACGGACTGCGGGTGCAAAAATGAGAATGGCATGCACCGCCGGCGTTTGCCGGATTGTTCCGAATGGAAAGGACAGGACGTATGAGTGAGATGATAAACAAAACGGCGCCGGAAGGCAATGTTCCGCTTTATTTGTTCCGCAGCGGCAAAAACAGCCATTCCTACGAATACATGGGTGTGCACAACACGGTGAAGGACGGGAAGGCATGCACCGTGTGCCGCGTATGGGCGCCGAACGCGCAGGCAGTTGCCATTACCGGTGATTTCTGTGAATGGGATCCGGAAAAGTATCCGCTTACAAAGATCGACGACGCGGTTTGGGAGGGCTATACGGACGAACCCTTAAAGGAATTTGACGCGTATAAGCTCGTCATTACGGCGGAGGACGGCACGGTGACGTATAAGTCCGACCCGTATGCGTTCCACGCAGAGACACGTCCGGGCACGGCTTCCCGCTACTACGACATTTCGGGGTACAAGTGGAACGACGGCCGCTGGTTTGAGCACAAGAAAAAATACCCGCATTATAACCAGCCGGTGAACATCTACGAGATGCACGCAGGCTCCTGGCGCAAATATGCGGACGGCAGCGTGTTCTCTTACGACAAGCTCGGTGACGAGCTGATCCCGTATGTGCAGGAAATGGGCTTTACGCACATTGAGTTGATGCCGTTGACGGAGTACCCGTTCGATGCTTCCTGGGGCTATCAGGTGACGGGCTACTTTGCGCCGACCTCCCGCTACGGCACGCCGAAGGACTTTATGCGCTTTATCGACCGCTGCCACCAGGCGGGCATCGGCGTGATTATGGACTGGGTGCCGGGACACTTCCCGCGCGACGAGGCCGGCCTTGCGAAATTTGATGGCATGCCGTGCTATGAATATGCAGACCCGAGAAAGGGCGAGCACAAGGAGTGGGGCACGCTGGTGTTTGACTACGGCCGCACGGAAGTCATCAGCTTTTTGATGAGCAGCGCACTGTTCTGGGTGAAGGAATACCACATTGACGGCTTGCGCGTGGACGCTGTGGCCTCAATGCTGTACCTTGACTACAACCGCAAGGACGGCGAGTGGATCCCGAATAAGAACGGCGGCAAGGAAAACCTGGAGGCCATTGCGTTCTTACAAAGACTGAACGAGGCGATTTTCGCCGAGGTGCCGGAGGTCATGATGATTGCCGAAGAAAGCACCGCGTGGCCGATGGTGACGAAGCCGACTTACATGGGCGGTCTCGGATTCAATTATAAATGGAACATGGGCTGGATGAACGACATGTTGCGCTACATGTCTTTGGATCCGCTATTTAGAAAGGGCAACCACAACAGCCTGACGTTCTCGTTCTTCTATGCGTTCTCCGAGAATTTCATTTTGCCGATCTCGCACGATGAGGTCGTTTACGGCAAGGGTTCTCTCTATAATAAGATGCCGGGCACGCCGGAGGAAAAGGCTGCAGGCGTACGATGCTTTGCAACCTACATGATGGCACACCCGGGCAAAAAATTGCAGTTTATGGGCACGGAGTTCTCGCAGCACGACGAGTGGAACTTTAACGAAGAACTCGAGTGGAATTTGCTGCAATACCCTGAGCACCAGATGGCGCAGACGTTCTTTAAAAAGCTCAACGCGTTCTACCTCGGCCGTTCCGAGCTGTGGGAGATCGATTTCTCGTGGGAGGGCTTCTCGTGGATCTCGAACGACGACGACAGCCAGAGCGTCATTGCGTTCCGCCGCTTTGACCGCGAGGGCAACGAGCTGATTGCCGTGTGCAATTTTCTGCCGGTCCGCCGCGAGAATTACTGCATCGGCGTGCCGTACGCGGGCGTTTACGAAGAGGTGTTTACCTCCGACGCTGCGGAGTTTGGCGGCACGGGCTTTACGAACGGCAACAACATACGCACCGTGGATGAAGCGATGCACGGCTTTGAGCAGAGCATTTCGCTGACGCTGCCGGAGAACACGGTATTCTTCCTGCGCTGCAAGCGCAAGGCGGCAAAGAAGCCCGCTGCGAAGACGACAAAGACGACGGCAAAGAAGCCCGCAGCCAAAAAGCCTGCGGCCAAAAAGGCGGCCGGCACAAAAGCCGCAAAGAAAAAAGCCTGATTCATTTTACATGAAACAATATACGGGCGGCGGCAAAATGCCGGAACGCTCGAAATCTACCAGAGAGGGGATCATCAGTCATGTTACCTAAGCAAGAAGTAGTTGCAATGCTGCTGGCAGGCGGCCGTGGCAGCCGTCTCGGTGTTCTTACCAAGAACCTCGCAAAGCCGGCTGTTCCGTTTGGAGGCAAGTACCGTATTATCGACTTTCCGCTTTCCAACTGTGTGAACTCCGGCATTGAGACCGTGGGTGTTCTGACACAGTATCAGCCGCTCGAGCTGAACGAATACATCGGTTCCGGCCAGCCGTGGGATCTCGACAGTATGAACGCCGGCGTACATATTTTGCAGCCGTACGAGCAGAGCAGCGGCTCTGACTGGTACAAGGGCACGGCAAATGCCATTTACCAGAATATCCCGTTTATTGAGCGCTACAACCCGGATTACGTGGTTGTGCTGAGCGGCGACCACATCTACAAGATGGATTACTCCAAGATGATTGCGTATCACAAGGAGCACGATGCGGCCTGCACCATCGCCGTTTACGAAGTGCCGATGGAGGAGGCTTCCCGCTTCGGTATTCTGAACACGAACCCGGACGGCTCTATTTACGAATTTGACGAGAAGCCGGCTGTGCCGAAGAGCAACAAGGCTTCCATGGGCATTTACGTCTTCTCCTGGAAGAAGCTGCGCGCGTATCTGGAAGCGGACGAGAAGGACCCGAACTCCTCGAATGACTTCGGTAAGGATGTGCTGCCCACCATGCTGAACGCAGGCGAGCGTATGTTTGCGTACCGCTTTGAGGGCTACTGGAAGGACGTCGGCACGATTGACAGCCTGTGGGAATCCAATATGGACCTTTTGAACCCGAAGGCCGGTCTTGACCTTTCCCGCGAAGACTGGAAAATTTATTCCAGAAACCCGGTCATGCCGCCGCATTACATTGCAAAGGGCGCAAAGGTGCAGAACTCACTCGTAGCAGAGGGCTGCAACGTGTACGGCGATCTTGAGTTCTCCGTATTGTTCCACGGCGTTTATGTGGCGCCGACCGCGACTGTGACGGACTCCATCGTGATGCCGGGCGCTGTGATTGAAGAAGGTGCGAAGGTGCAGTATGCGATCGTGGCGGAGAACGCCGTCATCGGCAAGAACTGCGTCATCGGTAAACGCCCGGAGGACATGGAAAACAGAGACGATTGGGGCGTGGCGGTCGTAGGCCCGGACTGCAAGCTCTCTGAGGGCACCGTTGTGGCGCCGAAGGAAATGATCGATAAGGAGGCGCAGGCATAATGTTTGGAAATAATGTTTTGGGCATCATCTTTGCCTATGCACACGAAGAAAGAGTACGCGACCTGACGGAGCTGCGCGTGATGGCTTCCGTGCCGTTCGGCGGCCGTTACCGTTTGGTTGACTTCACCCTCTCCAACATGGTGAACTCCGGCCTCAACAAGGTCGGCATCATCACGGAGGATAACTACCAGTCCTTGATGGACCACCTCGGCTCCGGCAAGGCATGGGACCTTTCGAGAAAGCGCGAGGGTCTGTACCTGCTGCCGCCGTTCGGCAAATCGACTTCGAGAACCGACGGCAAGATCGAATCGCTCGATTCCATTCGCCGTTTCCTGAAAAATTCCCTTGAGGAATATGTGATTCTCTCCGATTGCGATATGGTCTGCAATATCGATTACCGCGAGGCACTGGAGCAGCATGTGCGCCAGAACGCGGACATTACGGTCATTTACCGCCATGGCACTTCGCCGGACGTAGACCGCAACAACATCTATATGGTAGACCCCGAGAACCGCATTCGCGAGCTGCTTCTGCACCGCGGAAGCGAGCACGGTGTGAATTACGGCATCGGCATGTATATCCTTAGCCGCGAACTGCTGCTTCAGCTCGTTGAAGGATGCATGAGCCGCAATGAATATGACTTTGATAAAGATATGGTTCAGCGCGTAATTCCCGAACTGCGCGTGATGGGTTATGAATTTAAGGGTATTGCATATCAAATTTCCTCGTTTGAAGCGTACTTTAACGCTAACATGGGTTTGATGGATCCGCGCGTGCGCGCAGAGCTGTTCAATCCGAACCGCCCGATCTACACGAAGGTGCGCGATGATATGCCGGCGAAATACGGTTTGAATTCGTATGCCACCAACTGTCTTGTTGCAGACGGCTGCGTGATAGACGGTGAAGTGGAAAACTGTGTGCTGTTCCGCGGCGTGAAGATCGGCAAAGGCGCGAAGGTTCGCAACTGCGTTATCATGCAGGACACGGTCATCGGCGCGAACAGTCGGCTCGATTATGTTGTGGCGGACAAGAACGTGGAGATTGAAGAGAACCGCACGCTGATGGGCTATCAGACCTACCCGGTGTACATTGCAAAGGAAAGCAAGGTCTAAGCTGCCCCGAAAAACGAAGGAAAGGAAAGCGGTGTAATTGATATGAAAGTTTTGTTTTGTGCCAGTGAAGCGTTGCCTTTTGCCGCAACGGGCGGCCTTGCAGACGTAGCGGGTTCTTTGCCGCAGGCGCTGCGCGCACGTCTGATTGGCTGCCGCGTGGTGATGCCGTTGTATGAAAGCGTGCCGCAGGAATTACGCGACAACATGAAGTTTTTAACAAGCATCAGTGTGCCGGTGGCTTGGCGTCGCCAGTATTGCGGTATTTTTGAGGCGAAGGTAGGCAATGTCATTTACTACCTCATCGATAACCAGTACTACTTTAAGCGCCAAGGACTTTACGGTCACTTTGACGACGCGGAGCGCTTTGCGTTCTTCTCCCGTGCCGTTTTGGAGATGCTGCCGTACATTGAATTTAAGCCTGATGTGATCCACGCGAACGACTGGCAGACGGCGCTGGTGCCGATCTACTACCGTTTGTTCTATGCAAACAACGACTGGTACAGCGGCATTAAGACGCTGTTCACCATTCACAATATCCAGTATCAGGGCCAGTACGGCTTTGAGATTCTGGAGGACGTTTTCGGTATTCCGAAGAGCGAGCAGAGCTTACTCGAATACAACGATTGCGTGAACCTGATGAAGGGCGCGATTGAGAGCGCGAACTGGGTCTCTACCGTGAGCCCGACGTACGCGAAGGAAATTCTTGATCCGTGGTTCGCCCACAAGCTGGACCCGATTTTGCGCGAGCGTGCCTGGAAGCTTTCCGGCATTTTGAACGGCATTGACGTGGTGGGCTATGACCCGGCGACGGACAAGAACCTGTATGAGACGTATGATGCAAAGCACCTGGAGGGCAAAGCCGTCAACAAGGCAAAGCTGCAGGAGCGCCTCGGCCTTGCCGTTGACCCGGATGTGCCGCTCATCGGTATGGTGACGCGCCTTGTCTCCCATAAGGGTCTTGACCTTGTAAAGGGCGGCGTGGACAACATCATGACGTACTCGAATGCGCAGTTTGTGGTCCTTGGCAGCGGCGACTGGGAGTATGAGCAGTTCTTTAAAGAGATGCAGGCGAAGTATCCGGGCAGATTTGTACTGTGCCAGGGCTTTGTGCCGGAGCTTGCGCGCAAGATCTACGGCGGCTCCGATATTTTCCTGATGCCGAGCAAGAGCGAGCCGTGCGGTCTTTCACAGATGGTGGCTCTGCGCTACGGTTCCATTCCGGTCGTACGCGAAACGGGCGGCCTGAAGGACTCCATTACGGACAGCGGCGACGGCAAGGGCAACGGCTTCACGTTCCAGACGTATGACACGCAGGATATGCTGAACTCCGTGCACCGCGCGATCTACGCGTATAACGAGAGCAAGGACGGCTGGAAGGTGCTTGTGGAGCGCGCAATGGCGTGCGACAACAGCTGGGGCCGCTCCGCAAACGATTACATTCGTTTGTATAAGCAGCTCATCAACAGCTGATCTTCTAAAACGTCTTTCGAGAAACAAGACGGCGTTTTACACGACCGTTTGATTAGGTATCGTAGAAAATGGGAAATGCCCTGCTTGTGTTTTTAGGCACAGGCAGGGCATTTTTGCGTTTTTATGTTTTGATTATTTCTCTTCCGGGTAACGGACGGGGACGAACTTTGCGCGGTTCATGAGGGGGTGCTCGAGGCGGATGGCACCGTCGTGCGGGCACGCCATGACGCATGCGCCGCAGTAGTAGCACTCGCCGGGGTAGAGCACGATGGGGTGCTTGCCTTTTTCGGGCGAGGGGATGAGGATATCCACCTGACAGATGTTGACGCAGGCGTTGCAGCCGACGCATTTTGTTTCATCGTAAAGAATCGGGTGTGTGCTGCACGGCACGGGTTCTGCCGTGAGAATTTTGTTTTGAAGCTCGCTCATTTCCGATACGCCCCCTTCTGCTCGGTTCTGATGTAATCCCCGTTGCGCTTTTCGTACTCGGTCTCGAGGTCGCCGAAATAGTAGAGCGGATGGCTGCCGTAGATGACTTCGCCGTTTTCCTGACGGACGGTGATGAAGCGGCGGTCGCGCTCGGGGTCGGTCTCGGTGCTGTCCGTGCGTTTGAAGAACAACGGCTCGGACGACGTTTTGCGGGAGAGGCAGGCGTGCAAAATTAACTTGGAGACGGTCAAAATGTCGAAGACCTCGTGCGCGCGCATGAGCTCGTGCGGGTTTTTGCAGCTGATCTGCGGGACGATCTCGGTTTCAAAGCTTTCGAGCAGGTCGAGACCCTCATGCAAAAGCGCATCGCACTTTACGCCGCCGCAGTAGTTCTGCATGGCTTTGGAGATGGCCATGTTGAGTTCGCGCCAATCCATGCCGTCTTCGCGGCGGATGGGGGCGAGCAGGCGTTCGCGCTCGGCTGCGGCTTCCGCTTCATTATAGTCGGGCAGGGTATCAAGTGTTTTGGCAGCTGCGGCGGCTTTGCGGCCGGCGTAGTAGCCCGTGGCGCAGGCGAAACCGGCGCAGTCCGAAGCGTAGAGCTGGTCGCCGGCGGCGTAGATGCCGTCGATGTTTGTTTTGAGGTCCCAATCGTGCCAAACGCCGCCCGGCGCGCCGAACAGCTGCCGTTCCTGCTCAAGGAAATTTGCGGATTGCCAGCCCGTGCCGTAGCTTTGCAGCATGTGCTTTTGGGGGTCAAATCCACGCTCCGTGTAATTTTTGAGGATCGGAATTTTTGTTTTGCCCTCTTCGCCGACCATCATGCCCCAGATGACGCGGCGCTCCGCGTCGGGCATACGGCTGAGGTCTGCGTAGAACGGCAGCTGGTAGCCGCGGCGCATGAGCTCTTCAAAATCGAGCGTTTCGGGGCCGCGGTACTCGTACTTGGGGTTATCGATGACGCCGCCCTTTAAGAAAAATTTCTGGCCGGGAGCGGGGTAGTAGCGCTCGGAGACGGTTTTAAGCTCATTACCGTCGCGGTCGACGTAGGGGATTTCCACGCCGCGGGCGTCGACCATCGTTGCGGCATACCACGTGTTGTGGTTATTGCCTGCGCCGTAGGGCGGAAAGCTGCGGCCGGCGGCGGAGAACTCGCCCTTGACGGATTTTTCCATCATGGTGAACTCGATGCCGGCCTTGTAGCCCATGGCGTGGCCACTGCCGATGCTCTGCATGGGGCGGAACTCGCACAGGCCGGTCATATCCGGGTTAAAAAGCCAGACGCGCGCCGGGCGGCTCATGGTGAGGACAGTCTCTTTGGCGCGGAGAATGTAGAACTTGCCGGTGCGCACGTCCATGGCGCAGGCGCCCGCACCATGCTTTTTGCCGTTCCGGGCGGTGGTGAGCAATGCGGTGGCTTCGGTGCGGTCAAGCACTTTCACGCCGAGGCGCAGAAGCTCCTTGAAAAGAGCGGGCTTAAAGGTGCTGCCCCAGACGCGCAGAGTGAATTTGTTTTTATAATCGTAGGCGAACATCAGCTTCGTTTCGTCATCGCGGAACTCTGCGCCCTTGAATTCATCGTCGGTGTCGCGGACTTTGCCGCCGAACGACTCAAGGTCTAATAGACGGTCGTAGCCCTCGCGGCACTCGATGTAGTGCGCGATGCCGTTAGAGTAGCCGCACTGCTCATCGACGTACGCTTCGGCGATTTCCTTCGGCGTGACGGTGGAGCAGGGGTTCGTACAGGCGGATTCCCAATGGTCGAAACCGGTGCCTGCGCTGCCGCTGCGGGCGGTGGCACCTTTTTCCACTAAGATGACGGACTGTCCGCGCCGTGCTGCCGCGATGGCGGCATAGCAGCCGGCAAGGCCGCCGCCGAGCACCAAAACGTCGCAGGAAAGCGTTTCGGTGATGTCTAATTCATTTTTATATGGCCAGTTATAGGTCTGCAAAGCAGATCCCTCCTTGTTTGAGTGTGAAAAGCAGAGCTTCAGCAAAGCTTTAGGCGGTGTGCGTCTTTTTATGCTTTGCGTGCCTGTATGCGAGCAGGCAGATGATGCTGCCCAGTACCACGAGCGCCAAGATCATCAAAGCGCAGTGCATGAAAAAGGTATCGGGCAAAATGGTGATGACGGGGTCTGTCGCGGCATCGAAGATCCAATAGTTGTTATGGAAGACAATCTTATGGAATAGGACGAACACCGTTTCCCAGTTTAAGGCGATGAGTACACCGAGCGCTGCGGGAATGGCGACCGTTAAAATGCCGGAAAGCAGCAGATACCCCGGGCTCTTTTTAAAATGGCGGTAGATGATGCCCGCAAGGCTCAAAATGCCGCTGATGATGAGCGTGATCTCGAAGACGCCGAACACGTTTTTGACTTCTTCAAAATGGATGCGGCCGCTCTCGCTCATGGCGAGCGTGGGGAAATTCAGGACCTTCGTGCCGAAAATGGAGTTATAATCGATGAGCACGTTGTAGTTCTGCAAAATTTCCTCGCGCGGCAGGCCGGACATGGCGGTGATGTTTAAATGATCAACGTCAAAATAATAGAGCGGACGGAAATTGAGCGTGAAGACGACAGCGGCGCTGATGATGAACAGCACGAGCGCGACGGCGAGCACGATATTGAAACCGACCGCCAACGGGGATTTTTGAAGTTTATCAGACACGGGAAATACCTCCGAATTTTTTATCTTGTAAAGGCAGACCCGCACGGTGCTTTCTGCGGGGACATGCCCTCCGGGATGGGCTTTTCTAATTTTTTTGTGGAGACAAACGTCATACGGTGTCCCTCCTTTTTTGAATTTATAGGAAACATGGTAGCACAATCCCTGCAAAATCGCAAGGAAAACGCGCAAAAAGACTATTTGATAACGCGATACTGGCCGAAGCGCTGTCCGTTTGGCGTAAAGCAGATGACGCGCATGACGGAGATTAAGGATTGCTTCGGTGAATGCGTCTAAAAACAGGATAGATATGAGAAAACCGCCGCATACCGAAATTTCTCCGGTATGCGGCGGTTTTGTGCTTTTTATGATTCTTTGACGAGCACATCGATGACTTCTGCGATGTACATTTCGTGGTAGTCCTTGTTCGGGTACCAGCGTCCGTCTACGGTTTCGTCGAGGAACTGCTCGGGTCTTAACGGCGTGCGGCTCATTTTGCGGCAGACGAGCACGAGCTTCGCTTCTTCAAAATACGCATTGCCGTTTGTGAACGCCGGGGTGAAGCCGACTTTTTTGACCTTGTCTTCATCGCGGCCGGAAACTTTACCGAGGTAGGAGAGTGCGTCTTTTTTCTCTGCGGGGTAGAACGAGAGCGTGAAAGTATCGCGGGTATCGACAAACTCTTTCGTGTAGCGCTGCGGGCGGATATACACGGTGACGGACGGCTTGCCCCACATGAAGCCCATGGCGCCCCAGGAGACGGTCATGGTGTTGAATCCGTTTTCATCGCCGGCAGTGAGCAGGGCCCACTCTTTGCCGATTTTTGTGAACGGGTTTAAAGACAGGGAGTCATACGGTACGGAACGAAATGCCATTTAAAACAGTCCTTTCGGAAAAAATTTACAGAAGTCAGGCGGTCTGCTTTTGCGGACCGCGGTTAATAACGCGTTTGATGGTGAGTGCGTAGACCAAAATGGAGACGAGCGGCGGGAAAATATCCGAGATGGGCTCGCAGAAGAAGATCTGCTCGATGGGCAGGAAGCGCGGCAGGATGAAAATGCACGCAAAGAAGACGACCTTGCGAAAGACCGAAAGCGGCAGCGCGATTTTGACGACGCCCATGCCCGTAAAGCCGTCTACAATCTCGTACTGCATGCCAAGCAGCACGGTGCCGAGCGTGTAAATACGGATGAGCCGCGCCGTCATGGCAATGTATTCGGGTTCTTTGGTGAAAATGCCTGCAAAGAGATGCGGGATGGTCTGCGCGGCGAGCGTCATGAGGGCGCAAAAGCTGACCGCGATGACGAAGATGTACCGCTGCGCGCGAAGGATTTTCTCCGGACGGCGTGCGCCTAAATTGTAGCCTAAAATGGTCTGCGTGCCCATGGTGAGGCCGCCGAGCGGCATGGTGATGAGCAGCTCGAAGCTTTGCACGATGGTGTTGCAGGTGAGGAGCATGTCGCTGTTGTCGCCGCCGTAGCGCTGAAGCATCATGTTGAGCGAGATGAGCATGACGTTATCGAAAAGAATAATGAGGAACGCGCTCATGCCGATGCTCGTCACACGGCCGATGACTTTTAAATCGTATCCGCCAAATGTGATGGGAACTTCGATGTGTTTGCCGAACAGGACGCACAGCACGAACGCGCAGCTTGCAACCTGCGAAATGACCGTGGCGATGGCCGCGCCCGCGACGCCCATATGGAGAGCGAAGATAAAAATGGGGTCGAGCACAATGTTGATGATGGCGCCGATTAAAACGGAGAGCATGCCGCTGCGGCTGTGGCCCTGTGTGATGATAAACTGGTTCATGCCTGTGGCGGTGAGGGCGAAGACCGTGCCGATTAGGTAGAGCGAAAAGTAGGTCTCGGCGTAGGGGTAAACGGCCTCGGTCGCGCCAAACGTGAGCAAAATGGGGCGGCGGAAGATATATGCCAGCACCGTGACGGGCACAGCGAGGGCCAAAATGTACACGAAGCAGTTTGCGATGACTTTTTTAGCGGCGGCTATGTTCTTTTCGCCAAGATTGATGCTGACAAGCGGCGCGCCGCCGATGCCGACGAGAAACGCGAACGACGAGATGAGCGTGACGATGGGGCCGCACACGCCGACACCCGCGAGCGCCTGCGTGCCGTTGCTCGGAATATTGCCGATGTACATACGGTCTACAATGCTGTACAGTACGCTGACGAGCTGCGAGAGCATGGAGGGAACGGCCAAGGTCCAGACGAGGCCTTTAATGTTATCCGACCCGAGGTCGTTTGTGAATTTCAAGGAAAAGCGCCTCCTCAGTGCTCGTGACAGACTTGAAAAATATAGAACTTGAGGTAATAGGATTCGTCGGCACTCCACAGAATGGGATGATCCGGCGACTGGGTGCGGAACTCCACCTGACGCAGGCGGCAGTGCGCGGCACGCGCGGCTTGCCCAATGGTCTGGGCGAAGAGCTCGGCGTTCATGTAGTGCGAGCAGGAGCAGGTGGCAAGGTAGCCGCCGTCCTTGACGAGCTTCATGCCGCGCAGGTTAATCTCGCGGTAGCCCTTGACGGCGTTTTTAATGGCGTTTTTGGATTTTGTGAACGCCGGGGGATCGAGAATGACGACGTCGAACTGCTTGCCCTCGTTTTCGAGCGCAGGGAGCAGGTCAAAAACGTCGGCGCACTTGAACTCGACCGTATCGGAAAGATGATTTAGAGCGGCGTTTTTCTGCGCCTGCGCGACGGCGAGCTCGGACGCGTCTACACCAAGGACGTGCTTTGCGCCCGCGATGCCGGCGTTCAGCGCGAAGGAGCCCGTGTGTGTGAAGCAATCGAGCACATCCATATCCTTGCAGATGCGCTGCATGGCGAGACGGTTATATTTTTGGTCGAGGAAAAAGCCGGTCTTCTGGCCGTCTTTAACGTCCACGATGTAGCGCACGCCGTTTTCGACGATCTCGACATCGGTGTCGAATTCGTCGCCGATGAAGCCCTTTTTGCGGTCCATGCCTTCTTTTAATCGCTCTTTGGCGTCGCTGCGCTCGTACACGCCGCGAATTTTGATGCCGTCTTCGAGCAGGACTTTCTTTAAGATGTCAACGATCTGCAGCTTCATTTTATCGATGCCGAGCGCGAGGGACTCGACGACGAGGACATCGGAGAATTTATCGATGACAAGGCCGGGCAGGAAATCCGCTTCGCCGAAAATGACGCGGCAGGCGGAGGTATCGACCGTGCGCTTGCGGTATGCCCAGGCGTTGCGCACGCGCATCTCGAGGAACGCGTCGTCAATCTCCTGTGACGCATCGCGGGTGAGCATGCGGATGCGGATCTTGGAGTTCTGGTTGATGAAGCCGCGGCCGAGCGGGCAGCCGTTTTGCTCCTGCACGGTGACGACGGCGCCGTTTTTGAACGTGCCGTGGATGCTTTCGATCTCGTTGTCATAGATCCAAAGACCGCCCGCTTTGAAAGCGCGGCCTTCGCCTTTTTTGAGTGTTACAATAGTTTCGTTCATAGATGGGTTCCTTTTATATAGTTGAGATGGGGGAGCTTTTTCTAAAGGCTTGCAGGCCAAGTCTTTCAAGGGACCCCTAATTGTGTCCCTTGCGGTTCAACTGTCCACCGGACAGTTCTAGCAATGCGAAGCATTGCTTACTATCACTCCTGATTTTTGGTTAGGCAAAAGGGTTTCACTTTTAGAATCTGACCGCCTTTTTGAAAAAAGTTGGATCAAAAACTTTTAACCAACGCTTTCGGAGAGATTGGCGTTCGCTTTTTCTGCTTCGATCTGCTTTGTGACTTTCTTAATGCAGTGCAGGCAGGTGGGGGTGATGTAGAGTACGGCGGCGATCCACGCGGTTTGATCCGAGAAACAGATAGCCGTATAGCCGAACGCGCCGACAAAGCCGAGGCTGACGATGGAGCGCGCGAACATTTCCGTTACGCCGGAGAATACCGCGCGGCCGGAGAAGCCGATGCCCTGTGTCGCCATACGGCAGATGTTGAGGATGCCGAGACTCCAGAAGAAGTAGCCCATGCAGCGCAGATATTTTGCGGAAGCGTCGAGCACGTCGCCTGCACTCGATTCAACAAAGAGCGTGGACATGCTGCGGCCGAAGAAGATCATGACAAGGCCGATGCAGAAGCCGTAGGCGACGCCGACGATGACGCCGAGCCGTACGCCCTGCCGAATGCGCTCCGGCTTTTTGGCACCGAGATTCTGACCGCAGAAGACGGAAACAGCAGAGCCGAGGGCATCAAACGGGCACATGCAGAACTGCTTCAGGCGCATACCGGCCGTGAAGCCCGAAACGTACACGCTGCCGAGGCCGTTGTTCGCTGCCTGCATGACCATGCTGCCGATGGCTGTGATGGAGGTTTGAAGCCCCATGGGAATGCCCATGACGACGAGGTCACGGATGGATTCGGCATCCGCCTTGCAGTCTGCGCGGGAAAGCGTGAGGAGCGGTACGCGGAAGCGGATATAGATGAGGCACAAAATGCCGCTGACCGCCTGCGCTGCGATGGTGGCGATAGCCGCGCCCGCAACGCCCCACTTGAAGACAATGATGCAGAGCAGGTCAAGACCGATATTCAGGACGGTCGAGATGGCGAGGAACAGGAACGGCGTGCGGCTGTCACCGACGGAGCGCAGGATGCTGGAGAGCAGATTGTATAATAAGGTAAAGGGGATGCCGAGGAAAATGACGATGAGATACGCGTAGGCGTCGTCAAAAACATCCTGCGGCACGGAGAGCATTTGTAAAATGAGCGTGCAGCACAGAGAACATACCGCCGTGATGAGCACCGCGAATAAGGCGGTAAGCAGCACGGAGTTGAAAATGTACGAACGCATTTTATCAAGACGCTCTGCGCCGAAGCTTTTGGCGATGGGGATACCGAAGCCGATGCAGATGCCGATGCAGAAACCGAGTACCAGAAACTGCACGCTGCTTGTAGCGCCGACGGCGGCAAGTGCGCCGGTGCCGAGCACACGGCCGACGATGGCGGCATCAACCAGATTATACATTTGCTGCAAGAGGTTGCCGAACAAAAGCGGAACCGCAAATTGCAGGATAAGCTTGAGGGGCTTACCCTCTGTCATACTTTTTGTCACGAAAATCACCCGAAAATACATAGTCTCTTTTTAACCTTCTTATTTTATCATACCTTTTTTATTTTGGCTATGGCAGAACTGCGGATTTTGCACGTTGTTTTCCACACTTTTTGCGTGAATTGCGGAAAAAGCGCCCGATTTGCGAAAAAAGGAAAAAACGGTGGAAGAAAAGGAGTTTCCTGCAAAACTTACAAAAGAAAAATTTTGACAAGGCGGTCGAAAAGCATTGACAACGAGAAAAACGGGTGTTATAATCTATTCAATTTCATAACAAAAAGCGATGACGAAGACTGTCTGTGCAGAGCTGTTTCAGAGAGCCGGTGGCAGGTGTAAACCGGTGCAGAGATGCAGAGATTTCTCCCTTCCGAGCCGGATGCCTGAACAGCGAATTCAGTAGGGTATCCCGTGATTGCTACGTCAGTGCATAGAAGTTATTGGACTTCGAAGAGTGGCGGAGGTTCTCCGCAATTTGAGTGGTACCGCGAGTGCATAATTTAGTTATTACACCCGTCTCAAAGCATAAACGGCTTTGAGGCGGTTTTTTTACACTTCAAAGCGGAAGAACAAGGAAACAAGCTGCAAGTTTGAAAGCGCAAACTTTCAAATTCATAAGGCTTTAAACCGAACACAGCAGGAAAGGCAGAAGAACATGTTATCATTAGACAAAGTATTTGATGCACAAACCGTTCTAAAGAGCATCATCCGCGAAACAAACGTCGTGAAGACCTACGGCATCGCGCCGGATTGCGACCTGTACCTAAAGCCCGAGAATTTGCAGATCACCGGCTCTTTTAAGGTGCGCGGCTCTGCGTATAAGATCTCCCAGCTTTCCGCAGAAGAGAAAGCGAAAGGCGTTATTGCCTGTTCCGCGGGCAACCACGCACAGGGCGTGGCGCTGGCGGCAACGAAAAACGGCATCAAATCGCTCATCTGTCTGCCGGACTCCGCGCCGATCTCCAAGGTGGAGGCCACAAAGGGCTACGGCGCAGAGGTTTGCCTTGTGGAGGGCGTTTACGACGACGCGTATAACAAGGCGATTGAATTGAAAGAAAAAGAGGGCTATACGTTCGTGCACCCGTTTGACGACGAAGACGTTATCGCGGGCCAAGGCACCATCGCGCTGGAGGTTCTGAATGACCTTGACAACATCGATGCCATTGTGGTGCCGGTGGGCGGCGGCGGACTTATCTCCGGCATTGCGTATACCGCAAAGCACATCCGCCCGAGCGTGAAGGTGTACGGTGTACAGATGGCCGGCGCACCGAGCATGTACAACTCCATTCACGACGGCAAGATCGAGACACTCGACACCGTGCAGACCGTGGCGGACGGCATCGCCGTAAAGCGCCCGGGTGACAACACGTTTGAGATCGTCAAAAAATATGTGGATGACATCGCGCTGGTGAGCGAGGACGAAGTTTCGAGCGCAATCTTGGCACTCATCGAAAAGCAGAAAATGATCGCGGAGGGCGCGGGCGCTGCTTCCGTTGCCGCCGTGATGTTCAATAAATTTGATTTAAAGGGCAAGCGCGTTGTGTGCATCGTCTCCGGCGGCAACATCGACGTGACGAGCCTTTCCCGCGTGATCGACCGCGGACTGATGAACTCCGGCCGTTCCGCGAGCCTCCTCATCGAGCTTATCGACAAGCCCGGTCAGCTCAAGGAGATCTCTTCGATCATCGCGGACTGCGGCGGCAACGTGACCGGCGTGCACTATGAAAAGGGCAACACCGAAAGCATTAACGGCTGCTTCCTGCGCATCGAAATGGAGACGCGCGACAACAACCATGTGAAAACGATCAAAAACGCCCTGCGTGAAGCAGGCTTCAGAACCACCAAGGGTTGAGAGGAGAAAGCAAAATGATGGACGCAAGCAAATATAAGGTCGGGTACTTCCCGGTATCGAAAGAATATAACAAGTGGGTGGAAAAAGATCACATTGAAAAGGCGCCGATCTGGTGCAGCGTGGATATGCGCGACGGCAACCAGAGCCTTGTCATCCCGATGAGCCTTGAAGAAAAGCTTGAATACTACAAAGTGCTTTTGCAGGTCGGCTTTAAGGAGATCGAGGTCGGTTTCCCGGCGGCGAGCGAGACGGAATATGAGTTTCTCCGCACGCTGATTGACAACAACATGATTCCCGAGGACGTTACCGTGCAGGTGCTCACCCAGTGCCGCGAGCACATCATCCGTAAGACATTCGACGCGTGCAAGGGCGCACCGAGCGCGATTATCCACTTCTATAACTCCGTCAGCGTTGCACAGCGCGAGCAGGTGTTTAAGAAGTCCAAGGAGGAGATCAAGAAGATCGCCGTAGACGGTGCGAAGCTCGTCAAAAAGCTTGCGGCCGAATACGAAGGCAACTTCCGCTTTGAGTATTCTCCGGAGTCCTTTACGGGCACCGAGCCGGAATACGCGCTGGAGGTCTGCAATGCGGTTCTCGACGTTCTGGAGCCGAGCGAGACGAACAACGTCATCATCAATCTGCCGGTCACGGTGGAAATGAGCATGCCGCACGTGTATGCTTCGCAGGTCGAGTACATGAGCGAGAACCTCAAGTACCGTGAATTCGTGACTTTGTCTCTGCACCCGCACAACGACCGCGGCACGGGCGTTGCGGACACCGAGCTGGCGCTCCTTGCCGGCGCAGACCGCGTAGAGGGTACGCTGTTCGGCAACGGTGAACGTACCGGCAACGTGGATATCATTACGCTTGCGATGAACATGTACTCCCACGGTGTTGACCCGAAGCTCGACTTTTCCGACATGCCGTACCTTGTGGACGAATATGAAAAATGCACGCGTATGCATGTGTACGAAAGAGCCCCGTATGCGGGCGCACTGGTGTTTGCGGCGTTTTCCGGCAGCCACCAGGATGCGATTGCAAAGGGCATGAAATACAGAGCGAAAAATAAGCTGCATCAGTGGAACGTACCATATATTCCGATCGACCCGAAGGACATCGGCAGAACGTACGACGCAGATGTTATCCGCGTCAACTCCCAGTCCGGCAAGGGCGGCATCGGTTATCTGCTGGAGCAGACGTACGGCTATAACCTGCCGCCGAAAATGCGCGAGCACTTCAGCTATCTGTGTAAGGATATTTCCGACCACGAGCACAAGGAACTGAAGCCGGATGAGGTTCTGAATATCTTTGAAAAGAACTACCTCAATCTGACGAACGGTGTTACCGTGACGGATTTTGAGTTTATGCGCGACAAGGACAACGTGAAGATCGGCATCACGTTCGCGAAGGACGGCGAAGAGACCGAGATGGAAGCGGAGGGCAACGGCTCCCTCAACGCGATCAACAACGCGCTGCGTGCGTACACCGGTGCAGAGTACACCTTGCAGGTCTTTACCCAGCACAGTATGCAGGGACAGGGCTCGCAGAGCGTGGCGGCTTCGTACATCGGCCTTGAAAAGGAAGACGGTTCGATGTTCTGGGGCGCAGGCACCGACACCGACGTTGTAAAGGCGAATACAAAGGCGCTGTTGAGTGCTTACAACAATATGATCAAAGGGGGAAACTAAAATGAAAATGACCATGACGCAGAAGATCCTTGCGGCGCATGCGGGTCTCCGTGAAGTTACCGCCGGTCAGCTCATCAATGCAAAGCTGGATATCGTGCTCGGCAACGACATCACGACGCCGGTCGCAATCCATGAGTTTAAGAAAGCGGGCTTTACAGACGTTTTCGATAAGGACAGAGTGACGATCGTACTCGACCACTTTGTGCCGAACAAGGATATTAAGGCAGCGGAGCAGAGCAAGACGTGCCGCGAGTTTGCGTGCAGCCACTGCGTGAGCCACTTCTATGATGTGGGCAAGATGGGCATTGAGCATGCGCTTTTGCCGGAGCAGGGCATTGTGACCGCCGGCGACTGCATCATCGGCGCGGACAGCCACACCTGCACTTACGGTGCGCTGGGCGCGTTCTCCACAGGCGTTGGCTCTACGGATATGGCAGCCGGCATGGCAACGGGCATGGCGTGGTTTAAGGTTCCGTCCGCGATCAAATTTAACCTGACCGGCAAGCTGCCGGAAAATTGCAGCGGCAAAGACGTTATCCTCACAATCATCGGCATGATCGGCGTGGACGGCGCGCTGTATAAGAGCATGGAGTTCACCGGCGAGGGCGTGAAGAACCTCTCCATGGACGACCGCCTGTGCATCTGCAATATGGCGATTGAGGCCGGTGCGAAAAACGGTATTTTCCCGGTGGACGATATTACGCTTGCCTATTTACAGGACAGAAGCGAACGCGAGCCGGTTGTATACGAAGCAGACCCCGACGCGGAATACGAAAAGGTTATCGATATCGATCTCGCAAAGATTGTGCCGACCGTCGCCTGTCCGCATCTGCCGGAGAACACGCATCCGGCAAGCGAGCTGCACGATATTAAGGTCGACCAGGTTGTCATCGGCAGCTGCACGAACGGCAGAATGGAAGACATGGAAGCGGCGTACAGCATTTTGAACGGCAAGAAAATCGCGGACGGCATCCGCTGCATCATCATTCCGGGCACGATGCAGATCTACCGCGAATGCGTGGAGCGCGGCTACGTGACGGCATTTATCGATGCGGGCGCTGTTGTTTCTACCCCGACATGCGGTCCGTGCCTCGGCGGCTATATGGGCATTCTGGCAGCGGGCGAACGCTGCATCGCCACAACGAACCGCAACTTCGTCGGCCGCATGGGTCATGTGGACAGCGAAGTGTATCTGGCTTCACCGCACACGGCGGCAGCCAGCGCGCTGACCGGCTACATCACCGAATATAAGGAGGCGTAAGCATGAACACACAGGGCAAGGTTTTCAAATATCCCGATAACGTCGATACGGATGTTATCATTCCCGCACGTTACCTCAACACCCCGAACGCACAGGAGCTTGCGCTCCACTGCATGGAGGATATTGACAAGGCGTTCGTAAAGAAGGTCGAAAAGGGCGACGTCATTGTGGCGGGCTGGAACTTCGGCTGCGGCTCTTCCCGTGAGCACGCACCGCTCGTCATTAAAACCTGCGGCACGGGCTGCGTCATTGCAAAGAGCTTTGCGCGTATTTTCTACCGCAACGCCATCAATATCGGCCTGCCGATTCTCGAGTGCGAGGAAGCGGCGGACGAGATCAACGCAAACGACGAAGTTTCGGTCGATTTTGATACCGGCATCATCACCGACATCACGACCGGCAAGACGTATAAGGCACAGCCGTTCCCGCCGTTCATTCAGAACATCATCAAAGCAGGCGGCTTGCTGAAGTCCCTCAAGGAGGCGGAAAACAAATGACGAAGAACATCGCGGTGATCCGCGGCGACGGCATCGGCCCGGAGATCGTAAACGAAGCGCTCCGCGTGCTGGATAAAATTGCAGAGCTGTACGGACACACCTTTCATTATACAGACGTCGATATGGGCGGTTGTGCCATCGATAAGTGGGGCGACCCGCTGCCGCAGGAAATGCTCGATAAGTGCGTAGCTTCCGACAGTGTGCTGCTCGGCGCCGTAGGCGGCGACAAGTGGAACGACGTGCCGGGCCCGAAGCGCCCGGAAAAGGGTCTGCTGCGCCTGCGCGCGGGTATGGGTGTTTACAGCAACAACCGCCCGGCGAAGATCTGGCCGCAGCTCTCTGACGCTTCTCCGCTGAAAAAATCTATTGTCGAAAAGGGAATCGATTTCATCATCGTGCGCGAGCTCATCGGCGGCATCTATTTTGGCGAGCATAAGACCGATGATGCAGACGGCCAGCCGGTCGCGACGGACATTATGAAGTACAGTGAAGCGGAGATCGAGCGCATCGGCCGCATCGGATTTGAGACGGCAAGAAAGCGCAATCACCGTTTGTGCTCCGTAGAAAAGAGCAATGTGCTCGACACGAGCCGCCTTTGGAAGAAGGTCATGCACCGCTTGGCAGAAGAATACACCGACGTGGAGCTGACCGATATGCTCGTCGATAACTGCGCGATGCAGATCGTGAAGAACCCGGCACAGTTCGACGTTATTGTGACGGAGAACATGTTCGGTGACATTCTTTCCGACGAAGCTTCCATGATCACCGGCTCCATCGGCATGATCCCGTCCTCGAGCCTCGGTGCAACGAGCTGCGGCCTGTACGAGCCGATCCACGGCTCTGCACCGGACATTGCGGGTCAGGACCTTGCAAACCCGATCGGCACCATTCTTTCCGCCGCCATGATGCTGCGTTACAGCTTCGATATGGCGAAGGAAGCCGATGCGGTGGAGCATGCGGTTTCCAAGTACCTTGACGCGGGTTACCGTACTGCCGACATTATGGAAGATGGCATGACGAAGGTCGGCTGCAAAAAGTGCGGCGACCTCATCCTTGAATACTTAACGAAGGAGTAATTGAATGCAGCTTACAGGTGCAGATATCCTCATCAGAACTTTAATTGAACAGGGCTGCGACACCGTTTTCGGTTATCCGGGCGGGCAGATCCTGAACGTTTACGACAGTCTTTATAAATATCAGAATGAAATTCGCCACATGCTGACGGCGCACGAGCAGGGCGCTGCCCACGCGGCGGACGGCTACGCAAGAGCGACCGGTAAGGTGGGCGTGGTGATGTCCACCTCCGGCCCGGGCGCAACGAACCTTGTGACCGGCATTGCGACGGCGTACCTCGATTCCATCCCGCTTGTCGCGATTTGCGGTAACGTGCCGACGACACAGATCGGCACGGACAGCTTCCAGGAGATCGACATTACGGGCGTGACGCTGCCCATTACAAAGCACAACTACTTTGTCGGCTCTGTGGAGAATCTGGCGGACACCATCCGCGAGGCGTTTGCGCTTGCGCAGTCCGGCAGACCGGGCCCGGTGCTCATCGATGTGCCGAAGGACGTGCAGACAGCGGTCTGCGACTACGAGCCGCAGGCACCCGTACAGCCCGAAGAACGCCACGCGGCGAAGGACGTGCGCATCAAAGAAGCCGCGGCGCTCATCAATGCCTCGAAGCGTCCGTTCATTTACTTTGGCGGCGGTCTCATCACATCGGAAGCGCAGGAAGAAATGCTGGCGCTCGCCGAGAAGATTGACGCGCCGATCGGCTGCTCCTTGATGGGTCTTTCCGGCATTCCGACCGATCATCCGCGTTTCCTCGGTATGCAGGGCATGCACGGCCACTACGCTTCCTCCATGGCGATGCACGACGCCGACCTCATCATTTCGCTCGGCGTGCGCTTTAACGACCGCGTGACGGGCAACCGCGAGAAGTTTGCGAAGCTTGCGCAGATCATCCATATTGACGTGGACGGCTCCGAGCTCTCGAAAACCGTGAACTCCGCCTGCGGCCTGCGCGGCGACGTGAAGCTGACGCTGCAAAAACTCATTCCGCTCGTCAACGCAGAGCAGAAGCCCGACTGGAAAAAGGCTGTAAAAGCCTTAAAAGAAACCGAAAACGATTATCTCGATATTCGCCCGGGCCTTACACCCCGCAATGCGATCATGACGCTGAACAAGCACCTCGGCGAGAATACCGCCGTTGCAACGGACGTCGGCCAGCACCAGATGTGGGCGGCGCAGAACGTGAGCTTTAAAAAGCCGCGCCGCTTCATTTCCAGCGGCGGCCTCGGCACCATGGGCTTCGGCCTCGGTGCGGCCATCGGTGCGGCGGTCGGCACAGGCGAGCGCAGCGTGCTCGTCACGGGCGACGGCAGCTTCGGCATGTGTCTCAACGAACTCACCACTGCCGTAACCTACAACGTGCCGGTTGTCATCCTTCTGATGAATAACGGCGTGCTCGGCATGGTGCGTCAGTGGCAGACGCTGTTCTTTAATAAGCACTATTCCAACACGATTCTCGACCGCAAGACCGACTTTGTGGCGCTTGCGCGCGCGTTCGGCGCGGACGGCGAGGCTGTTGATACCGTGGCGGCGCTCGACAAGGCGTTTGAGCACGCGTTCAGCTGCGACGGCCCGTATGTCATCGATTGCAGAATCGATAAGGACGAATTCGTCCTGCCCATGCTCCCGCCGGGCGGCAGCATGGATGATATTATCATGAAGGTGGGTGAATGAGATGAATCGATATACCGTAGCGGTTCTGGTCAATAACCAGTTCGGCGTGCTGAACCGTGTGACGAGCATGTTCAGAAGACGTCAGTTCAACATCATTTCTCTGACCGTCAGCGAAACGGAATCGAACGCGCTTTCCCGCATCACCGTCACGTTTGAGGGCGGCGAGACGCAGAAGCAGCAGCTCGTGAACCAGCTTTATAAGCTGCCGGACGTTTGCTCCATTAAAGAGTTTACCCCGGACACCTCCGTCAGCTGCGAGCTGATGCTCATTAAGCTGAAAAACGATTCCAAAACGCGCAGTGACATCCTTGCCGCGGCGGACGCGTTCGGCGCGAAGACCATGGATTACTCCAAGGATTCCCTGATGCTTTGCCTGACCTCCGAATCGCGAAAAATCGATGAATTCGTCGATTTGATGCGCGACTACGAGATCCTTGAGATCTGCCGCACCGGCAATGTTTCCCTTGAAAAGGGCAGCACGACGATCCGTCAGGCCATCAATTTCTAATTTAGTTTGTCCATTTAAATTAACATACCAATTCATGCACAGAAAGAGGTAATTTATCATGGCAAGAATTTTTTATCAGCAGGATTGCGATCTGCAGAAGCTCGCAGGCAAGACCGTTGCCATCATCGGCTACGGCTCGCAGGGTCACGCACATGCACTGAACCTGAAGGACAGCGGCGTTGACGTTATCGTCGGTCTGTATGAAGGCTCCAAGAGCTGGGCAAAGGCCGAGGCACAGGGCCTCAAGGTCATGACGAGCGCCGAAGCTGCAAAGGCTGCGGACATCATCATGATTCTCATCAACGATGAAAAGCAGGCTGCACTGTACAAAGAGAGCATTGAGCCGAACCTGACCGAGGGCAAGACCCTGGCATTTGCACACGGCTTTAACATTCACTTTGGCTGCATCAAGCCGCCGAAGAACGTCAACGTCATCATGATCGCGCCGAAGGGCCCGGGTCACACGGTCAGAAGCGAGTATCAGGCAGGCAAGGGTGTACCGTGCCTCATCGCGGTCGAGCAGGATGCAACGGGCGACGCTTGGGACATCGGCCTCGCATATGCACTCGGTATCGGCGGCGCAAGAGCAGGCGTTTTGGAGACCACGTTCCGTACCGAGACCGAGACCGACCTCTTCGGCGAGCAGGCAGTTCTCTGCGGCGGCGTTTGCGCTCTGATGCAGGCCGGCTTCGAGACGCTGGTTGAGGCAGGCTACGACCCGAGAAACGCGTACTTTGAGTGCATCCACGAGATGAAGCTCATCGTTGACCTCATCTACCAGAGCGGCTTTGCCGGCATGAGATACTCCATCTCCAACACGGCAGAGTACGGCGATTACATCACCGGCCCGAAGATCATCACCGAGGAGACGAAGAAGACCATGAAGAAGATCCTGAAGGACATTCAGGACGGCACCTTCGCAAAGGACTTCCTGCTCGACATGTCTTCCGCAGGCGGCCAGGTACACTTCAACGCAATGCGCAAGCTGGCTTCCGAGCATCCGAGCGAGGCTGTGGGCGCGGATATCCGCAAGCTGTACAGCTGGAGCGACGAGGATAAGCTCATCAACAACTGATTTGAACGGAATCTGTTTTAAGGGGATAGCCATAGGGGAGTTTTCCTCTATGGCTTAAACCCTATTTACACACGGCGCGTTTTTCCATGTGGGACGCCGCGCCACAGCCAAAATTTCACGGATCGAGGAAATAAAATGAAAAGTGATTCTCTGAAAATCGGTACGCAGAACGCGCCGCACCGTGCGCTGTACCATGCTCTGGGCCTCACGGAGGAGGAGATCGAACGTCCGCTCGTCGGCATCGTCAGCTCCTATAACGAGATTGTCCCGGGCCACATGAATATCGATAAGATTGTGGACGCCGTAAAGATCGGCGTTGCGATGGCAGGCGGCACGCCGATTGTCTTCCCGGCGATCGCGGTATGCGACGGCATTGCAATGGGCCATACCGGCATGAAGTATTCGCTCGTCACGCGCGACCTCATTGCGGATTCCACCGAAGCCATGGCATTGGCACACGGCTTTGATGCGCTCGTCATGGTGCCGAACTGCGACAAGAACGTGCCGGGCCTTTTGATGGCGGCGGCGCGCCTTAACGTGCCGACGGTGTTTGTCAGCGGTGGCCCGATGCTTGCGGGCCACGTAGACGGTGCAAAAACGAGCTTCTCCTCCATTTCGGAGGCGGTGGGCGAATTCAACGCCGGTAAGATTACCGAAGAAAAGCTACGCGAATATGAGTGCAAGACCTGCCCGACATGCGGCTCCTGCTCCGGCATGTACACCGCAAACTCCATGAACTGCCTGACTGAAGCCCTCGGCATGGGTCTGCGCGGCAACGGCACCATCCCGGCGGTATACTCCGCACGTATCGAACTTGCAAAGCACGCAGGCATGGCGGTCATGGATATGCTGAGAAAGAATATTCGCCCGCGTGACATCATGACGAAGGACGCCATCATGAACGCTCTTACGGTCGATATGGCACTCGGCTGCTCCACGAACAGTATGCTGCATCTGCCGGCCATCGCGCACGAGTGCGGCATCGAGATCAACCTCGACATCGCAAACCAGATCAGCGAAAAGACCCCAAACCTGTGCCATCTGGCGCCGGCGGGCAGAACGTACATTGAAGAGCTTGACGAAGCGGGCGGCGTGTACGCTGTGATGAACGAGCTGAGCAAAAAGGGTCTGCTGCACACGGACTGCATAACCGTGACCGGCAAGACCGTCGGCGAGAACATCAAAAATTGCGTGAACCTGAACCACAATGTTATCCGTCCCATCGAGAATCCGTACAGTCAGACCGGCGGCATCGCCGTGCTGCGCGGTAATCTTGCGCCGGAGGGCAGCGTTGTAAAGCGCTCTGCCGTTCTGCCGGAGATGCTTGTGCATGAAGGCCCGGCACGCGTGTTTGAGAGCGAGGAGGACGCACAGGCGGCCATCAACGCGGGCAAGATCGTACCGGGCGACGTCGTTGTCATCCGCTATGAGGGTCCGAAGGGCGGCCCCGGTATGCGCGAGATGCTGAACCCGACCTCTGCTATCATGGGCATGGGTCTCGGCAACAGCGTGGCGCTCATCACGGACGGCCGTTTCAGCGGCGCAACGCGCGGCGCGTGCGTCGGCCATGTTTCCCCGGAAGCGGCTTCCGGCGGCCCCATCGGCGTTGTGGAGGAAGGCGACATCATCAGCATCAATATTCCGGAGAACAAAATTGAGCTGAAGGTGGACGAGGCTGTCCTCAATGAACGCATGAAGAACTTTGTGCCGAAGAAGAAAGAGCTTTCCGGCTACCTGAAGCGCTATGCGGCGCTGGTTTCCAGCGGTGCTTCGGGGGCGATTTTGAACTGATGGGTAGTTTACAGGAGTTGAGCATCCGCCTTTCCACGCTGGCGGTGTTCAGAGAATTACAGGAAGATGCGGTTATAAATAGTCTGCGTAAGTATCTCGCAGAGCCGTCCCCGGCGCTGTATGCGTCGTTCGTCTCTGCGCTGTACCGCGCAAACGGCGGCATACTCGGCGCGTATGTGCGCGAAATCTGCGAAAACAGCGAAAACGTCTACGTGCAGGCCGTGGGCAAAAAGGAAGAGATTCCCGCTTACCTGCGCGAGGCCGTTTTGGAAGAGCTTAAAACGCTGCAGATGACGGCGGAGCTCACGCCGGAAACGCTGCGCAGCGCGATGGAGTATAGGGGCTTTTTACCCGGCTTTGTCAGCGAAGCGCCGGACATTAAAGCGTGCTACACAGAGCGCACCGAGAACATCGGCAAGTACGGCTACGGCATTTACGCCAAAAACCGTATGTTCTACCTTGGCGAGAATGCCGAGATCGTGCCGGTCAGCAACCCGGACAGGACGGAGCTTTCCGATCTTGTGGATTACGCCCGCGAGCGCCAGATCATCATCGATAATACAAAGGCGCTGCTTGAGGGTAAACCCGCAGCGAACATTTTGCTGACGGGCGACGCCGGTACGGGTAAATCGTCTACGGTGAAAGCCGTCGTCAATGCGCTGTGGCGCGAGGGTTTGCGTATCATCGAGGTGCGCAAGGATCAGTTACAGTCTATCCCGAAAATTCTCGATGAGCTTTCTGCGAACCCGCTGAAGTTTATTCTGTTCATCGACGACCTTTCGTTCCTCAAGGACGACGATAACTTCAATGCACTGAAAGCGGTGCTGGAGGGTTCCGTTACGGCGAAGTCGCAGAACGTGGCAATCTACGCGACGAGTAATCGCCGCCATATCATCAAGGAGAAGTTCTCCGACCGTGAGGGCGATGACATTCACCGCAACGACACCATGCAGGAGCTCGCATCGCTTTCCGAGCGCTTCGGCATCCACGTGACGTTCAGCAAGCCGAACAAGGACACGTTCCTGCACATCGTGCGCCACCTTGCGGAGGAAAACGGCATCGATATGCCGACGCAGGAACTGGAGCTGCTCGCCGAGCGCTTTGCGCTGGAGCGTGGCAACCGCTCCGCGAGACTCGCCCGTCAGTTCATCGACGGACTGCTTTCCAAGGCGGAATAAAAACCTTATACAGTAGACTGTTTTTGAAGCGGCACCTTTGCTGCTAAAACACGAAACGAAAAATGCTCCCGGTTTTTAGCTGGTTGCTCATAAAAAAATGAATCCGACCTATGGCTGCAATCAAAGGTCGGATTCTTTTTTTATGTTAGGGCTGGAATATCCATGGCTCCCTCTGACGCGGGAGGCTTGGATGCGGTGCAAAATCGCACATTACCGCACTACACCGAATGGTGTATAGAAGTGCGCCCTTACTGTTTGACAAATTGGAATTGATTTTCCTTTTTATTTCTTAGTATCAATCCAAATGAAAACTCTCTCGTCAGTTCTTTCAGTAACAACACCTCCGTTTGCTATTGCCACAGCTTGAGATGCTATGTTATCTAAAAGAATGGTTACTAACACTTTATCTATTCCCATTTCTTTCGCTTCATTAAGCAATAATCTCAGCAGTTCTTTTCCATATCCTTTTCCACGAAACGCTGGTGCAATTCCGTACCCGATATTTCCTCCTGCTTTTCTCAGTGCCTCAGTCAAAAAATGTCTGACAGAACCAAATCCAACCGGAATACCATCAGCATATAGCCAAAAAGTTGTAGAAGGCACTTTCCAACCATCTACAATCCCTTCTTGCTCAGAATCCCTCTGTTTTACAATCAGCCATTCTTTATACTCATCAAATGTTAATCCGTTGGCTTTGTTAATTAATCCATTTTCTTCAGCAGGGATCTCTTGCAGCATTGTGTAAATATCTAAGCCATCATCAACTGACAATCTTTTTAATTCCAACATTATTTTCAATTCTCCTTAATCAAATAAACTCAAGTTTATCAGTCTGTTTAATCATATCATATGGCTTCAATGTACGGCAAGAACAATCCCGGCAGACATTACTGCCGGGACTGATGCCGTTTTATGGACATCTACATTTATGCCGAGAGCGTTTTTGTGTATACAGGTAAATTCGATTTTATAAATTGCTGTGGTGGCGGCTCGAACCCGTTTGCAGGGTACTGCCGAGGCTGGTGATGCAAAGGCGTGTTGCGATGAGGAACACGCCGGGAATGACGATAATCTACCACGCGTTTGTGAGCAGAGCCTTTTCGCCGACAGAGACGCATTACGCTTCGTATTCGCCGCGAATGTCTTCTTCCGGGGCGGGAATGGGGTAGTCGCCCGTAAAGCATCCCGTGCAGATGCCGAGACTGTTCACCATTTCCGGCAGACGCTCTAAACGTAAATAGCCGAGCGTATCTGCGCCGATCTCCTTGCAGATCTCGTCGACCGTGTGATTATAGGCGATAAGCTGGTGGCGCTCCGGCACATCGATGCCGAAGTAACACGGCCACAGGAACGGGGGCGAGCTGATGCGCATGTGCACCTCTTTTGCGCCAGCGTCTTTCAGCATGTTCACAATCTGGTCGCTCGTCGTGCCGCGCACGATGGAGTCATCGATGAGGATGACGCGCTTATCCTTGACAACCTCGCGCAGGACATTTAATTTAACGCGCACGCTGGATTCACGGCTGCTCTGCTTCGGCTTGATGAATGTGCGGCCGACATAGTTGTTTTTTACGAATGCCGTGCCGTAGGGGATGCCGGATTCCATGGCGTAGCCCTGTGCTGCCGCGTTGCCGGATTCCGGCACGCCGACGACGATGTCCGCATCCACGGGGGAATCTTTCGCGAGGAAACGGCCGGCAAGCAGACGTGCGGAATACACGTTGATGCCGTCAATGCGGCTGTCCGGGCGGGCGAAATAAATGTACTCAAAAATGCAGCGCCCCTGCTTTTCGGCGGGGAGGCAGTGCGATTTGTCGGAGAGAATGCCGTTCGGCGTGATGGTGACAATCTCGCCCGGCTCTACGTCGCGGACGAATTCCGCGCCCACGGCGTCAAGCGCACAGGTCTCGCTGGAGAGGAAATACGTGTTGTCGCGCTTGCCGATACATAGGGGCTTGAAGCCATAGGGATCGCGCGCGCCGATCAGCTTGCGGGGGGACATGACCGCGAGGGCATAGGCACCCTCAATTTTGTCCATCGTGCGGCTGACGGCCTCCTGTACGTTTTTCGTCTGTACGCGCTCGCGTGCGATGTAGTAGGCAATCGTCTCGGAATCGATGGTTGTTTGGAAAATAGCGCCGCTGTACTTTAGTTTTTCGCGGAGGTCAACGGCATTTGTCAGGTTGCCGTTGTGCGCTACGGCCAGCGTGCCCTTGATATAGTGGATGATGAGCGGCTGCGCGTTTTCGCGGTTGCTCGCGCCGGCGGTGGAGTAGCGCACATGGCCCACACCGATATTGCCGTGCAGGCGATTGAGACGCTCCTCGTCGAATACCTCGTTTACAAGGCCCATGTCCTTGTAGTAATCCACCTTGCCTTTGGGGCCCTCGGTGTCGCTGACGGCAATGCCGCAGCTTTCCTGTCCGCGGTGCTGCAAGGCGAATAATCCGTAATAAATGGAAGAAGAAATGTCGTGTCCGTCAAAATCGTATGCGCCGAAAACGCCACATTCCTCGCCGGGCTTGTCCGTTTCAAATGGTGTTCGATCGTAGTTCATAGAAGTCCCCCGTTCCTCCGCAAACCGCGGTATTCTGCTGTTTGTGTTCCGTTTATCTGCCGAAAATACACAGGCGGCAAACGCCGTGAAAACGCTTCCCGCTTAACAGAATTATTATAATCGGATTTTTGTGAAATTGCAATTCTAAGTTTTAAAAACTGCAAATATGTGTAGAGGATGACAAAATCCTTTGACAAACGGCGCGCAAAATCGTTGAAACAAAAAACAAAATGCGGTATAATAGCAAGCGAAAGAAATGACGAGCCCGAACAGTCCGGGGGACTGTTCAGCCGTAAGAAACCCTATCAAGGGGGTTCTTAAACGGCGGTCAGAAACGGCCGTTAGAAAGAACCATAACACATTTTTACATGTAGGATAAAAAATGGAAGCAGAAAGGACCTCGCTATGCATATCGTTATTTTGGACGGCGGCTCTACAAACCCCGGCGACGTCTCGTGGGCGCCGCTCAGGGCGCTCGGCAGCGTCACCGTGTATGATTCCACTAAGCCCGAAGAAATCGTGGAGCGCGCAAAGGATGCCGAAGCTGTCATCTTGAACCGCAATGTTATAAGCCGCGAAATCATGCAGAAATTGCCGAAGCTGCGCTTTATCGGTCTGCTTGCAACAGGGTATAATACTGTCGATGTCAAAGCTGCAGGAGAACTGGGCATCACCGTGTGCAATGTGCCGCTTTATTGCGTGGAGACCGTCGCGCAGCAGGCGTTTGCGCTGCTTTTGGAGCTGTGCAATCACACCGAAAAAATAAGCGCCGCCACCCGCGGCGGCGACTGGGATAAGGCCGAAACGATGAGCCACAGCACGCACCCGCTGTTTGAGCTGTACGGCAAAACGCTCGGCATTGTCGGCTTCGGACATATCGGGCAGACCGTCGCAAGGCTCGGCGCGGCGCTCGGCATGAAAATTCTCGTATACAGCCGCACGAAACGGGAGCTGCCCGAGCGTTATCAGTGGGCAGAGCTCGACGCGCTTTTCAAAAATGCCGATGTCGTCTCGCTGCATTGCCCGCTCACGGACGAGACCCGCGGGCTTGTGAATGCGGAGCGCCTTAACCTGATGAAGCCCACTGCGTTCCTTATCAATACGGCGCGCGGCGCAGTTGTGGACGAAGCTGCCCTTGCCGAGGCGCTGAATAGTGGCCGCATCGCCGGAGCGGGGCTTGACGTCCTTGTGCACGAGCCGCCGAAAAAGGATGACCCGCTGCTCGCCGCCAAAAACTGTATCGTCACGCCGCACATCGCGTGGGCGTCCCGAGACGCGCGCGCCCGTCTCATTAAGACTGTCGCCGAGAACCTGAAAGCGTTCCGGAACGGCACGCCGCAGAACGTCGTTTCGTGATTTTACCGCTCTTTTCGCTTTTTGCGGAGACTTCAAAAGCCTTCTGTAAAAAGTAATGCAGAAAAGAGCAAAAGGCGAGAAATGAATCTCGCCTTTTGCTCTCTTTTGGGGAGGAGTTGTATTGAAAAGTCGCGGTAACGTTTACCGCAGAGCTCGTTGTCATTTGTTATGTCTCTATTATAGCGACTGAAATATCGATTGTCAACGGTTTCTGCAACAATCTCCCTTTTGCCATTGTCGCACAAATTAAAATAAAAATTTGTGTATATTTTGCACATATAAATTGACCGCGTTTTTCCACATAAGCCGTTTGAAATCGTATCTCACCCTTAAATTACCCGCATGTTCTCTGCTTTATACATGAAAAAGAGAATTTTGTGTTTGACGGAGGTTTTTCCATGATAAAGAAAAATGATTTGTTTGAAGCGGAGATCACCGCCATGACCGCCGAGGGCAGCGGCATCTGCCGCGCAGATGGCATGGCCGTGTTCGTGCCCGGTACCGCCGTGGGCGACCGCTGCGTCGTGCGCGTCGTAAAAGTCCTCAAAAAGTACGCATTCGGGCGGCTCGAGGAACTGCTTACGCCGTCGCTCGATCGCACCACACCGGATTGTCCCATTGCAGGCCCGTGCGGCGGCTGCGTTTACCGCCACATCACGTATGAAGCGGAGCTGAAGATCAAAACGCAGCGTGTCCGCGACGCCTTGGAGCGCATCGGCGGCTTTGAAAATATCCCCATGGAGCCGATCCTCGGCGCGCCGTCCCGCACGCGCTACCGCAACAAATGCCAGCTGCCCATCGGGCTTTCCAAAAACGGCGAAATGCAGATGGGCTTTTACGCCGTGAATTCCCACCGTATCATCGACACGCACACCTGCCTTTTGCAGCCCGAGGTGTTTGATCGCGCGGCGGAAGCGTTCCGCGCGTGGCAAAAACTGAGCGGGGAGAGCATCTACGATGAAGCGGCGCACAGCGGCGTTCTGCGCCACCTTTACATGCGCTGTGGCGAAAAGAGCGGTGAGGTGCTCGTGTGCATCGTTGCGAACGGCGCAAAGCTGCACGGGGAAGACTTGCTCGTCAAAATGCTGCGCGAGGCTGTGCCGGAAATTACCGGCATTGTGGTAAACATCAACCACGAGCGCACAAATGTCGTTTTGGGTCGCGAGCTGCGCACGCTGTGGGGCAAGCCCACGATTCGCGATACACTCTGCAGGCTGGAGTTTGAAATTTCGCCCCACGCGTTTTATCAGGTGAACCGCACGCAGGCGGAGGCGCTTTACAACAAGGCCGCAGAGTACGCCGGGCTTACAGGTGCGGAAACGCTGCTTGACCTCTACTGCGGCACCGGCACCATCGGTCTTTCCATGGCGAGCCGCGCGAAGAAGCTCATCGGCGCGGAGATTATCCCCTCCGCTGTTGAAAATGCCCGCAAAAACGCCGCGCACAACCATGTCACAAACGCCGAGTTCCTTTGCGGTGACGCCAAAGACGCCGCGCGCATCCTCTACGAGCGCGGCGAGCGCCCCGACGTCATCGTCATCGACCCTCCGCGCAAGGGCTGCGATGCCGCCGTTATCACGACCATCGCCGCCATGCGCCCCACGCGCGTCGTCTACGTCTCCTGCGACCCCGCCACCCTCGCCCGCGATTTAAAACAGTTTACCGCCGAGAACTATAATATTGAGGCCGTCACCCCCGTCGATATGTTCCCGGGTACCGCGCATGTCGAGACGGTTGTTCAGTTGGTTAGAAAAAAGCCGGATACATATATCGACATTACCGTTGATATGGATGAACTGGATTTAACTGCTTCTGAAGCAAAAGCGACTTATGAAGAAATCAAACAGTACATCTTAGATAAATACGATACAAAGGTGTCCAATCTCTATATTGCTCAGGTGAAAGAGAAATATGGCATTATTGAAAGAGAAAATTATAATAAGCCAAAATCAGAGAATTCAAAACAGCCACAATGTCCAGCAGAAAAAGTTGAAATGATTGAAGAAGCATTGAGAGATTTTAAGATGATTTAACGTGTAATCGGTACATTGGTAAAATCAAAAATCCTTCTGTAAAATGATAGTACAATCAAATTACAGGAGGATTTTTCTATGAAAAAGAAACTCGTAAGCGCATTACTTTGCGCAACAATGGCAGCATCATTACTGGCAGGCTGTGGCAGCGGAGATACATCCGACACAGGAAGCTCTGACAAGAAAGGCGATGCAAAAACTGAAGTGACAAACGATGGCAAGATTCTCAATATCTATTGCTGGAATGAGGAATTCCAGAGCCGTATCACAGACCACTATCCTGATTACAAGAAGGTGGATGCAACACATGGCAAAATCGGAGATATTGATGTAGTCTGGAATATCACACCTAGTGAGAACAATGCGTACCAGAACAACCTTGATGAGACACTTTTGAAGCAGGCTGATGCATCGGCAGATGACAAGATTGACCTCTTCCTGGTAGAGGCTGATTACGCACCTAAGTATGTAGACTCTGATTACACAATGCCAATCAAGGATCTGGGAATCACAGACAGCGATATCTCTAAGCAGTATAAGTACACACACGATGTCGTTACTGATTCAGAGGGCAACCTGAAGGGTCTTTCATGGCAGGGATGCCCGGGGGTTCTCTTCTACAACAGAGCAGCAGCAAAAGAGGTACTTGGAACAGATGATCCGGATGAGGTTCAGAAGTCAGTATCGGACTGGGATGCCTTCAATGCTACAGCTGAGAAGATGAAAGCAGCAGGCTACAAGATGACATCTACAGCAAACGATACATACCGTGTATACTCCAACAATGTTTCTAAGAAATGGGTCAGCGATGACAAGAAAATCCAGATTGATGACAACATTATGAAGTGGGTTGATGATTCTAAGAAACTTGTAGACGCAGGCGAGACGGGAACAGCAGATCTATGGTCAGATGACTGGAAGAAGGGCTTCTATCCTGAAGGAAAAGTATTCTCATACTTTGGACCTGCATGGTTAGTAAACTTCTCAATGGCAGCAGATGAGTCCGGCTCTATCGGAAACCAGGGCGGCTGGGGTGCAGCTCAGGGACCACAGGGCTTCTTCTGGGGCGGCACATGGATCTGTGCAGCAGCGGGAACAGACAATGCTGACCTTGTAAAGGACATCATGCTCAAGATGACAACAGACGATGATATCATGAAGGATATCGTTGTAAAGGATGACGATTTCGTAAACAACAGCACAGTTATGGATGGTCTTGCAGACGGAACAATCATGGGCAAGGACGACAAGCCTTACACAAGTACAATACTTGGTGGACAGAATCCATTACCAATGTATATAGCCGGTGTTAAGACTCTCGATTTAAGCAACCTTTCAGCTTATGACCAGGGCTGCAACGAGGAGTTCCAGAAGGCTATGAAGGATTACTTCGAAGGAAACTGCGATAAGGATACAGCTATTGAGACCTTCAAGAAGGCAGTTATTGAGAAATATCCTGACATCTCAGAATAAGATAGTTTTTGAATTGACTATAGGGCTAACAATATAAAATAATAAATACCCTGTCTGCCTTGCGTAAGCAGGCAGGCGGGGTAATATTTTTAAAATCAATAAAATCAGTTAACAGCATTACATAACCATTGACTACAATACCAGTTGGGAGGTAGGTATTATGAGAAAGAGTGGAGGTAAAGCGGTCAGATATAACAAATGGGGCTATATCTTTCTGATTCCGTTTATCGTTGTATACGTAGTATTTCAGCTGGTACCGTTAATCACTACAATTTACAACAGTTTTTTTGAAAATTAATGCAATTCTTCTATGATTAATCATCACTGTCGATTTTGTATCCGAATCCACGGACGGTTTTGATATACTTCGGGTTGGCCGGGTCATCCTCAATCTTAGCACGGATATTGGAAATATGAACCATCATTGTCCGGTCATCATTTTCATAATATCTGCCATTGATGCATTCACACAACTGTGTTTTTGTAAAAACCCGTTTCGGAGAACGCATGAGTTTCGCAAGGATTTTCAATTCCGCTGATGTCAGAGAAAGCACATTGCCGTTTTTTCTCAATACAAAAGCCTCCGTATCCAACACCAGTTCCCCTACGCGCAATACCATCGTTTCTCCGGGTATTCTGCCGCCGCATCCAAGTTCATAGTAGCGCCTTAACATAGCCTGCACCTCTGCTATAACCTCCAGAGGATTGTACGGCTTTATCACACAGGCATCTGCCCCAAGATTCAATCCCAGAATACGATTGGCATCATTCTCTTTATCTGCGATCAATATGATCGGCAGATTACTCTTCAGGCGGATCACTCTGATCAATTCATATATGTTGAGGCTTTTCATCATCATATCAATCAGAATCAAATTCGCCTTCTGATGCCCGAAACAGACATTAAACATCTCCTCATTTTCTGCAATATCAACCGTAAACCCATTGCTGTTCAAATGCAGCATAAGCAATTCCTTTGTTTCTCTGTCATCCGCCACAAGTAATATATTATACCCCATAATGCGTAGTTCCTTTCACAGTCCTATCCGGCAAACAGCCTGCCCCTTCTGTTATTTCTTGCCATGAGATATCTCATATGCTGTTCCATCAGCAATTTGCTGATCATATCTTCCCAATGCATCATTCCATTGACTGTATGCCGTCTCCTGACGGTGATCCGTCAGTGT
>OLSN01000648.1_pt1 | contig 36185 bp, 37 predicted proteins | sample 1672411 | NCBI WGS metagenome assembly OLSN01 (sample SAMEA3136683, study PRJEB25190) | human gut metagenome | biome: human gut; feature: human-associated habitat; material: faeces | place: Austria | collected 2013 | reverse complement strand
AGTTTTTTGTCATACAGGATATTGATAAATTTGTGGCTTGTATAATGACAACCCTGATCCGAATGGATGATGGTTTCAGCCTGCAGGGACACTCCATGATATTCTACCAGTTTATTGATGGTTTCCAGAACGAAATCAACCTCTAGTGATGGACTGAGCACATAGGACAGTATCTGCTTAGTAAAGGCATCCAGGACAGTAGATAAATAGGCAAATGTGCCATTATAGGGCAGATAGGTGATGTCTGTCAGCAGGACGATCCGTGGACCATATGCTTCAAATTCACGTTGAAGCAGGTTATCTGCGACACTGCTGGTTTTAAGGGCTTTTGCCATCCGCCTGTAAGGATTAGGACCTCTATAAGGGCATGACAGATTGAATTTATCCATCAGACGCCGGATCTTTTTGAGATTCATAACCACGGGTGGATCCATGTGAAGAAGAGCCATATAGATGCCTTTTGCGCCTTTGGAATAACCGTGCATTTTATATGCAGTAAGGATTTGTTCAAAGTCCTCTCTGTCCTGCTGTTCCCGCTGCGCTCTTGCCGGGGCGGCATTCAGCCATGCATAATAACCGCTTCTGGAGACTCCGGCCATAGCACAAAGTGTTTTTATGGACATGGTGTTATGACTTTGTTGCATGGTATTGTAGATTATTTCAAAAATACAGGAAGAATCGTTCATGAGCAATGCACCTACTTCCTTGTAGTTCTGATTGAGGAAATTTTTTTTAAGAACTCCATTTCCTGTTTCAGGTAATCTACTTCCTGTTGCAGTTGCTTGATTTTGTCAGCATCTGAGTTGTTTTTTGAACCGGTGTCATCGGAAGCATCAGCAGCTGGTACACTACGAGGCCTGTAGCCTTCGTGAAATTCGCCGTACTTTTTATATTCGGTACGGATGTGATTGGAGATGCTCCATATGCGGCGTTCTCCGATGATACTAATGTCAAAACCGTGATCTTCAAGGATTTTTCTTGGAGAAGTACCAGATTTATATTCTGCCAGAAATATCTCCTTGAATTCCTTAGTAAGATTGATCCTTGTATCAGTAACACTGTAGATATAAGGGTTTTGACGAAGTAACTGTTGTTGTTCCTCAGTAAAAATTTTTCTGCTCATGAAATCCTCCATTTCTGTGATTAGAATATCACATTTGGAAGAGGGTGTCCAAGAAAAAGGTGTTACTTAGGGGTGTGTTTATAAACAGGGATACAAATGGTGAGGGTGTCCTAAAAGTAGGTACTACACTAATTCGCGTGTCCACTGTTATGGGTATATTATAGAAAATATGGTATTGTATGCAGTAATAATTAGTTTAATCATATTTGGAATAATAAGAAATGTAAAGGGAGTAGTAGTGGTATGAAAGTTGATGAAAAGTCTGTAACAGCATTGCAGTTTATATTGATAGCGTTAGCTTTGTTTGCATCATGGCAGATGCAGTATAATTTCGCTGCCATTATTTTGAGGCTGACAGGATTATTTGCTTACACAAGAATCTGCATAAATAATGAATGTATATCAAAATTAAAAATGATACTTGTCTGTATGGATTTCATTTTAATGGTATTTTGTACAGGGAATATAATCATAATGAATAACGTATGCAAACAAATGAAAACAGGTTTTATGGTGGTAAAACATTTGCTGGCAGATATTGATGCCGCAATAATAATCGCAATGACTGGACTGCTTATAAGAAATTTGACAAAGAAATATAAAGAAAAAGAAGCGTGAACAAATTGCTTCCTTTTTTTTGTGCATAAAACATTATTTGTTCACAAGTGATTTAGTATATTAAGTTAGCAAAAATTGCCTGTTTGATAGGTAGAGACGAAGATAATAGTAGTAAGGATATATTTTTATTTATTCGCATAATTTTGATTATGCGAATAAATATATACCATAAATACTATATATGGGGTTTTTGGCTTAATTTACTTCTATATATGGTATATTGTAAATCATTACATGCTACATATTGTATTGTAAAAAATAGAACTTCTTGTTATAATTACTTTATAAAAACAGATTACATTTACGGAGGAAATTATATGGCCCGCGAATATAAAGACCAGAAAAATGCTGAAACTGAAGCAAAGATATACAATTTAAAAATGATGCTGCCTGATTTCTGTGCAGGTTATATCAGGTCAATAGCTGGTTATACAAAGCCTTTGACACAGTTAGCTTACTTACAGCGTATACAGTTCTTCCTGATGTGGCTGCTCGATTACAATGTTTATTTTAACAAGAAATATGATTCAATTGAGCAGTTTACAATTCAGGATTTAGACAGGCTCAAAAAGGCTGATTTTGAGGAATTTCTAAATCACATACAGAAATATGGCGCAGTTTTAAAGGAAGAACTTGATGCTAGAATGCAAACCGGTAAATATATTGTGCCGTCAAAGTCATCCACCAGAAACAATTATCTCAGCGCTCTTCGTTCTCTATACAATTATTTTCTTGAGAATGATATTGTAGACAAGGCTCCTGTGCTTAAAATCAGACAGAAAAAGGTTGACAAAACCATCCCCATTGCCCTTACAGACAGACAGGCTGAGTCAATATATGACACAATTCTTGGCGGTTCAGAGCAAATCAGCGCAAGGCAGGAAGCTTCAAGGGTAATCACGTCAGCAAGAGATCTTGCTATCTATACTCTCGCACTGCATACCGGAATACGTGTATCAGAGCTTGTTTCTCTCGATGTACATGACATCAATACTGATGAACACTGTTTCAAAATTATCAGAAAACGTGGAAATGAAGATATTGTTTACTTTGATAATACAACCGAGAATGTACTTTTGGATTGGCTCGATGTACGTAAAAATATGAAGGAAACACTTGGTATTGCGGATGATGAAGATGCTCTGTTTGTATCAACGAAAGGCGTAAAGAAAGGCACAAGGTTATCTGTGCGAAGCGTTGAAATAATGGTAAAAAAATACGCAAAGATTGCGGCTCCGGAAGTGACAAACTTTCATGCGCACTCTCTCAGAAGTTCATGCGCCACAAAAGTATATGATAAAAGTCTTGATTTAGTGTACACGCAAAGCGTACTGGGACATGCAAACATCAGTACTACCATGAGATATGTAAAAAATGATGAGAAGAAGAAGAAAGAAAATAGAACACTTCTGGACGAGTAAGGCGAATAAAAAATACAGCAGTATCATATTTAATTGTGATACTGCTGTATTTATTAGAGAATCAATTTCTTTTTTCTATTATATGAAACTATCTTCATAACATTATCATGTGTAATATTGTTATCCTTTTCGATTACGATACATTCTGTTGCACTTAGTTTGAATACATTAATATTTGACAAAGCATAAATAAGTTTAGCAGCATTACAGTCTATTGTTCCCATGCAGATGATATTGTCGCATAAGTCAATGATTTTCGGAGCATCAGCAATCTGATAAAACGATTGGCTTATAATATCAACCTCACAGTTATTTTCTGTAACAACTTCAATCTTGTCATTAAGATCTGGAATATAAAGACTCTGGAATTCATCAAGAACAAATCTTACCTTATTACCGCTCTCCTGCTTTTTTCTATACGCATTCATAGCCTGATTTACAAATGCTGATGCTATAAATGTGTAAGAATAAGAACTGCTTATATCATCAATATACTCATTGATGAATATAATTGTATCTTCCTTATATATATCCTCAAAATCAATTACATCCGTAAAAGAGTTATCATCGTTTAAAATGTCATATTTATCAATTAATTTCAGACACATAATATCAACATTTAACTCATAAAAGAGTTTGTCTAAAAAATCTGAGCTGCAAATTTCTTTTACATGTGAATACAATTTGCCTGCTTCGCTGTTAACATTAATTTCATCAAATCCACTCTGGCAGATGAATGATGAATGGATTAAACTGTCCAGCTCTGCAAGATTTCTCATGCTCCAGTCATCTTTATATTCTTCACAGACATACAAAATAAGCGCTGCCAGTAATTCGTCTTTAAGATGTTTGATAACAGAAAATTCTTTTTTGCTTGCCAATGATACTGAATCTGACATAATTTGTGCCAGTTCCATAGCATCCTGTGCATTTTTAATGTATCTCAGTGGATTGTAATGGAATGAGTTGTTTCTGCCACTGAAATTGAAATATTTTACTTTATGGGAACAATTGTCAGCAAAACTTTTAAAATCTCTGTCATCAAAAAATCCAGTAGCAATATAAGATGTTCCCGGCTTTGTGTTACTTAACACAGGTTTTGTATATCCTGATGTATTTCCCATACCTGCACTGCCTATTACAATATTACATTTTGCTTTTGGAATATCATAATATGGATAATCCGGCTGCTTGTGATGTGTAAATATATTCTTCATACTTATTTATTTCCTCCAAGACAGTAATATTTCTATATAATAAAGATGGATTCTAATAAATGAACGCATAAAAAAGAGCTTCAATTGATGAAGCTCTTTAAAATATACTGTGGCATAGTATATGAATAGTATTAGATTTTTTGGAACATAAAAATACATCCTCTATCATAAGACGGTTTCATTCTACGATGCATTCTTCTTTCTGATTTTTTAGGTAATCTTGAAAATCCTAATGTTTCATAAAATGATATAAGATGAGAATATGGTAAAGCATAAATCATTATCAAATTAATTCCTGTATATTCAGACAATTCCTGAATTAACGGGAATACAAAATTCTTAAAGATGATCTCTCCCAAGTGTTTAACACTAGAATGCTTTTCTTTATAATTATCGTTTATTGCAAAATTCGATAATTCTATTGCAGGATAAGTATCAAAATTTATAGTGAGATTTATTCGTCTTTCATTCATTGATACCATTCCTGTTCTTAATGAAAAATAACCAACTATTTCATCTGTTTTGCAATCTTTTACAAGATATGTTCTAGCACATTTATTTACTTCATCATATATAGCATTATTTTTTAAATACTGCTCTAAACCATATCCAGTATCAATTTTCACTTTAAAAGAATCCAATGTAGATTCAATGTCTGAAGTATCTAATAAATGTTGGCAATAAAATACCCCTGAAACAATATCATTTTCATTAATTTTTTGTAAGATAATATCATTTCTCATTTTTTCTTTCAGCCAATACGGAATTTATTCCTTCTTCTGCTAATTTATTAAGTTTTGTATGATCACTAGGAGGTGTATTTTTAATAGCAATCATAATTTCACGGCCAAATTTTCCTTTAAGATTGGTCATATTAGGCTTATAATACTTAATCATAATTATTCCTTTCATATTAGCTTTCCTACCTTTCTCTGTTTGTACAGTTTAATATCTATATATAAACAGGGAAAGTCTGCCACCAACAATCCCTGATAATTTTCATTACTTAGGGATTGTTCCCATAAATATATATCTCCTATATGCGTTTTAATATAATGTGATATAAATATGGATTTTCTACATATATTATACCACATTTTTATTTATTTGAATCATTTTTAATCACAATTTTTCACCATATATATTATTCCTGCACTTGCAAGTGTAAGACATCCGGCTGTTGATGTACAAACTTTTTCAATTAAATTTGTCTCAGTAAATACACCTATAAAATCACTGATACCTGATACCAAAAATAAACCCATTAACAGATCATCAGGTGACAGCATTCCATTTCGCCTGTAAAAGTCAGCTACATTTTTGTTAAAATGTCCGCTGGCAATATATCTTTTGTATGTCATGTAAAAAATTAAAATACTGCACGCTAATGAAAACATTTCCACTCTCCTATAATTTGAAATATTCTTTAAATGCCAGTATTACAAATAATATTGTTATAACAATCATTCCAATCTGTTCATAAGTAGGAAGATTCTCCTTCTGTCTTTTATGCAGTTTGTATATATTGAATATTATTATTACTGCTGCTATTGCAATTAAAATTACCATTGTTAATTTCTCCTGTCATTTTTCATATAATAAAGATGGATTCTGATAAATGACAGGCAATATTGCCCGCTGTAAGCAAAATCCATCTTCATATAAAGGAATATAAAGGAGGGTTTTACATGAAAACACAATTATTCAACCAAAGTACTATAACAATTATACCGCAGACAAATGATAATACCGTATGTTTTGCAAACGAAAAATACATGAATACCCTGTTTACAGGAATTTCTGATAAAAATACAAGAGCATTTATTGTTACTGACAATAAAATACAGTCAGATGATAAAACCGTATATATAACACCTGAGACAATAACCAGCATGAAATTTAATCCGGTAAAGTATCTGAAGTCAGAAATGGATATTGTAACATTCTGTATGGGGTTCGTAAAACAGAGTGAGTCTGAAATATCTGATACAATTAAAGCAAATGAAAATATGTATACAAAATTAAAAAGGTTACGTAAAGCTGCTGCATTTGCTCTTGCTACTGCTATTATCTGTATAAAAATCTTTAACAAAAGCACTGGTGATGCTGATTTATTAAAAGCATTTGATCTTATAAAGGAATGCAAAGATGATGAACATATGCTGCTCGAATATGTACAGGAAGCCGAAAATATAAAAGAAAACAGTTCAGTGTCATATTACTGGTCATTGTTTATGGAACTATGCGACAACAATGTTGATACTTACAGAAAGATCATGAATGCAATTTGCCTTGGAACAGAATGTTATTTAAGTCAGCGTATCGCAAATATCCTATCAGCCGATGATGGATTAGTAGATAATTTTACATCCAAACCTCAAAAAAAGATGATTATTATGGCAGCATCTAATCAGGATCATGAGATACTGGATAATAAAACATGGCAAATATTTATATTTATGTACAGCTACTGTATAAAAACTACATTAACAAGAACTTTCCTGCCGGAAAAGGTTTATATCGTATTCAATGAAAGCTGGAACTATGCAGATGCTCTATATTATATTCTGCATCCCGAGCTCAGTGGCGTAAAGACAAAAGTCTGCACAAACTTAATTATCAGGAATTTTCAGGACATAAAACATGTTTTTAGTTTAAAATGGGGATATATTAAAGACAGGTTTAATATCCAGTTTATATGCAAAAATAATATTCCTGACAAGAACACTATCGCACTACTTAAGGAGGTAATTCTTAAATTCTCAGGAGCCAAAAACAAAATACCATATAGAATAATAAAGCTGATGGAGGTAATAAAATCGGCTGAGAAAAATCCTGATACAATTTATGGTCTGCTTATTGAGCAGAATAAAGGTATTCATTTTGGAAACAGTGAAAAACCTGAAACAAAAATGATATAGTAAAAAAAAGAGAGACAGTAAATGTCCCTCTTTTTTATTTACGCAATTGCCTTAAGTCCCTCTGCTGCCATTGTTTTAACAACAGGACTTATATTTGCAAATTCAGACATATCAGAAAGAACTGCAACCAAAAGGTCATGACCTTTGCAGCTGTAACTTCTTACAAGACTGTCTGGAACCTTGCCAAAATACCCGTTACAGGTTCTGGCTTTCTTGCAGCTCATGAACCACTTTTTGATGCAGTCAAATTCTTCCTTATTAAAAGATGTCTGTTCACCAAAGGTAAGGTCCAGCTCTTTCTCAAGCTTAGTGATACTGATTTTTCTGAGACCAGTATTCTCTATAAACTCAAGAAATGGAGTCTCTAATTCATCTTTTCTGCGTGCTTTGTCAACAGCTTTCTTCTGAATATAATTCTCACTGTATTCAGGTTCCTCAGGATAGCCAAAAATCCTTTTCAGATGATTAATGGTCTCCCATGAAAACAGCTGGCCGGACTTATTCCAGAATGCGTCAACAATAACATCATTGCTGTCACATAAATCAACAGCGTAGTTTGTCCACTTTCTCATGCGTGTATACATTTTGCCAAGCTGTGTTGTGAGGCCCGGGTACTTTTTCTGAGCCAGCTCAGCAGAATATTTGACGCACCATTCAGCTGCAAATATTCTGACAGATTTCTGTAAGTGACTGAAATAAAATTTGTTTATCTCAGGCAGCTCTGCAAGTTCGTCCATCGTTAGCGGGATGTCATTTAGCCCGTCAAATGCCTTTGGAATATCCGGCAGGTCAAATGGATAAACTGTTTTGAAACGTTTTCTAAGATATGACATCAAAGAAGCGGCATACTCTTCTTTTGTCACATTATCATAAATAAAACGCATTTCTGTAGCACCATAGATGCCGTAGTGTCTGTAAACGAAGTTATCAAAAGCGATTTTGAAATAACTCCTTTCCGTTAAAAGATCAAAGCAGGCATTTGATTTCTCCATATCACCTGCAAGATTATAATTGGTCATAAAGCGGTATATAACCATTGTTTTATACCACTCTTCTCGGCTCTCCTTTGAAAATCCTTTATTACTCATATCGTTTTCCTCCTTTATTTTTTAATATGAATTAATAAACTACGAAATAGATATGGGGTTTTCTGGTAAATAACGTATTCGTAAACAAAATCCATCTTTATTGGGTAAACATAAAACAAAATTAAAGGAGGAAATATTATGTTTTTACTTATTGACGGATCATCTTTACTAACAACTAATTTCATGGGAAATCTTCCGCCTGAGATTAAATTTTGTAAGGATGATAACAAATACGACAGATATGCAGACAAAATTCTGCATACATCAAATGGAATATACACAAATGGTGTGTATTCAACGCTCATGGACATTATGAATATCATACGTATTCATAGACCTGAGTATATGGCCGTTGCATTTGATAAGACCAGAGACACATTCAGACGTAAATTGTACCCTGAATACAAGGCACAGAGAAAACCTAAACCGGAATGTCTTCAGCAGCAGTTTGCAACATTAAAAGTTATTCTTAATGAACTTGGTATCATGGTTCTTGAAAGCGGGGACTATGAGGCAGATGACTTAATTGGTTCTGTTGCCAGTCACTTTGAAAATCCGTTTATGAAGATAAAAATCCTTACAAAGGACCATGATTATCTTCAGCTTAAAACAGATAACATTGATGTCTGGATTATGCAGACTTCTGCTGACACTGCTGAGCGGATGCGCATCAAGTATGACATCAGAAAAGTTGAAGAATGGCAATATGTGGCTGCAAGAAAGTCATATTCAGAAGATGACTGCCTTCCATGTAAGGCAATTAATTTTACTGATGACATCATTAAAGGCGAGCATGGCATTGATTCAACGCTGATTGCGGACCTTAAGGGGCTTATGGGTGATTCTTCAGATAACATTCCCGGCGTCAGAGGCCTTGGACCGAAGGCAGCTGTACCACTGCTTGATTTCTATGGCTCAATAGAAAATATCTATGCAGCTATAGACGCATGCGAAAATGATGTTGCCAAGGAAAAAACACTGGCAAAGAAGTGGAAAGACGAACTTGGTATCAGTAGATCTCCAATGAAAGTGCTGAAAAATAATCGTCAGATGGCATTTGTTTCAAGGTATCTGGCTACAATTCAGACTGACCTGATGATACCGGCAGACCTAAACGCATATGCATATAGTATTGACAGTAATACATATGAAAACATATGCAGACGCTATGAGTTTGTATCATTGATAGAGACTCCCGCGTAAACAGTCAGGCTTTAGATATTAATTATCTAAAGCCTTTTTCTTTTGCCGTCTATTTGTAAAACTCATATTTATAATAAATCCCAGTGGATTAACAAAAATAGAAAGGAATTTGATAAATATGGCAAAAGAAAACTTTGTGCTGCTCATGGGACAATTGAGAAATGAACCTAGATTTGCAACAGATCCGGTATCCGGTGTAGAATCAGCTTTATTTCAGTTATGGGTAGTCAGAAGAAATCCAAATGATGAAGCTGGCAATATATCTCCAAAATGGGATAAGCCGCTTATATCAACAACAGAACCATCACTGGTTCGTAAGATTAAGGAATTTAAGTTACACGACATTATAGAAATTGAGGGCATTTTCAGAACGCAGAATGCAATGAGACGAAAGATTTGTCCGGAATGCAACACTGCTGTTTTGATTCCGACACCAGTATCTACAATTTATCCTACATATGTAGACATGGTAACACACTTAAGTAATGATACAGAAGGTTTCCAGTATTTATACACACGCGCAGAACATTCAAATCATGCAAAGGTAATTGGCAGGGTGTGTACGCCGACAGATAAGATTCTTCACGGAGAGACGGATCATGGAGATTTATACGCAAGGTATCAGCTGGCAGTAAACCGTAAACTGTTTGTCAAAGATTCAATAGATGAAGAGGACCATACAGATTATCCATTTGTGTATAGTTATGGAGATGTAGCCGATAAGGATTTGACCATTTTAAAGCAGGGAACTCTTATATATCTTGACGGATATCTGCATACAATGGTATTTGAAGACGAAGCCGAATGTAGTGAGTGTCACAGCGTTTTTCCGTTCAAATATCAGCGAATGAATCTTACTCCGTACTCTACTGAATACTTAAGGGATTATGATGAACTTACTCCATCAACACATTCTGATATTTCAAAGGTTAATGAAGGAATGGAACCAAATTATACGGAATGAAAACATTTGATAAATTAATGAAATTACCTATACTCAGAATTTTTAATCCATTTTACAAGAAGTACAAAGAAATGCTATTGTATTTATTTTTTGGTGGATTGAGTTTTATAGTGAGTATAATTACATATGCATGTTTTAATGTTAGTATGGGAATAAATGAACTTATTGCCAATATCCTTTCATGGATTATAACAGTTATGTTTGCATTTCTGACGAACCGTGTCTGGGTATTTCAGTCACCGACTGATAGTGTGCAGGCATTTATAAAGCAGATGTTTGTGTTTTATTCAGGACGAGTGATTACACTGGTTGTTGAGGAAGCTATATTGCTTGTGTTTATCACATGGCTTGGCTTTAATAGTATGCTGGTTAAGGTGATTGCACAGGTTATTGTTATTATACTGAATTATGTGATTAGTAAGCTGGTTGTATTTAAGAAGAAATAAAACATTTGCAGGCTTATTAAGGCATCAGAACGTGTAAAGACAATTAAAGAAAGGAGGAAAAATAATAATGCAGGAAATAGAAAAGAAATGGATTGCCATAATGATGCTGTTCATAGGAGCGGGATATGTCATTGGCGCGCTGATAAAGTTTATACTTAAAAAACTGATTGTATCAGAAGTTTTTACGGCACTGATTAATTTAATCATTCCATTATTTATGGTGATTGCAATTTTTGTTTTTCTTTATGTTTATCACAAATATCAGCAGCAATAAAAATAAGAAGGATATTGGCCCCTGCCAGTACCCTTCTTTTTAATTGGTTTGTGAATATATGTATTTTTGTAAGAACTGTATGCCGTTTGCTAATCGCTCTGACCGATGACGTTACATGCGCAAATGCACCAGTAATAGCTGTTATAATCGACAACTTCGATTGGCTTATTTATCTGGCTAAGTCGAACCGCTTTATCTTCTATTAACTATTGTGTAGAAATTTCTATCTTTTCTATCTAGTATTACTATAGCTGATACCGCATTAAATGTCAAGTTGATTTTCAAAATATAGTGATATTTTTTATAAAAAAGACTATATCTTGTGTCAATATGCAAAGTTAACAAAAAATAAGGCACCAAAAAAGGCACCTTATTTTAATTTTACATCAAGTCAGCGATTGCATCCGGAATGTTCTGCCATTCAGATTTATCACCAGCATCAGCAGGCTTTAAGTCTGTAACCTGAACCTGTAAAGTACGATACTCTTTACGAGGTATTGCTTCACGATCAGGTACATAGATATTCTCATTAAGTGTTCCAAGAACGGATACCTTGAGAGGACAGCCCATTTTCTTGTACTCTTCTGCTCCACCGAACCAGATGAGCTGAAAGCCATTTGCAAACAGTTTTACATGCTGCTTATTAGCTCCCATGAACTGATAATAATCAATACCTTCAGCTCTGTAACGCTTTTTGCCAACGATATCAATATCATCAATTCTGAAGACGATTTCAGGATTGCCTTCACCAAACGGCTGGTATTTCTCAGTCTCTTCAAACATCTTACGGAGATTTACAACTCTGCATTCCTTGTCATAAAGAATTATATCAGACTGTTCTTCCGCAGGAGCTTCAGGAGTGAGGTCATTAACAGCTTTGATAAAATCATTGATTTTATCTCTTGTCAACGTAATACCACAGGCACCCGGATGTCCGCCGTACTTCTCAATGAATTCATTACTCTGGTCAAGTATCTCTTTGAGATTTGCCCAATAGCGAGAACGACCTGAACCCTTTAAAATATTATTATCAATCGTAGGACTGACAACAATACTTGGACGGCGGTACTTTTCTGTAAGCTTACCAGCCGTAAGTCCATTGATTCCGGCAGAACCGTCTTCATCAACAAAAACAATGAAACGTTCATTTTGCAGGTTGTTAGCGTTGATATAATCAATCGCTCTGGCAAAAGCCTCTTCTGCAAGTTTCTTACGTTCCTCGTTTTTATCTTTGATGATCTGACAATCATTCTCAATAGACTCGTCATGTACACCCATATAAGATGTTGCATCAGAAACTTCTGCTGAACCGCCATCATCCAGACGTCCGTATGCATTGAACATTGGGCACAGGAAGAATGCCATTTGAGGTGCAGTTATGCGGTCAAGCATGTTTGCATTCTTAAGAAGTTCCATCATTCCTGTTGACGCTCTGCCTGCAAGTGCATTTTTGATGCCAGCCTTTACAATACGTCTGTTTTCTCCTGTCAGAGAAACAACATCGGCAACTGTACCAATGGCAGCATATACACTTGTCACTGCATGAAACTTTTCTTTAGCTCCATCGCTGAGCCATGGGCATGTACTCACAATTGAATTTGCAAATATGTACATGAGCCCAGCGCCACAGTAATCTACAAAATCTGCACCAGTTACATGTGGATCACAGAGAACATTTGCATCAGGAAGTACTACTTCTTTCTGGTCATTCACAAATTTCTCATGATGGTCCAGAATGATTACTTTCATTCCTAATTCTTTTGCTCTCTTTACAGGCTCAATGGCAGCAATACCATTATCTGCAAGAATGAGAAGTTTACATCCCCATTCTGCATAGGCTTCAACATGACGAACCTGTACACCATAGCCGTCTGAAAAACGTCTAGGGACAACTACCTTCACAAAATCCGTTATACCAAGAACGCTGGCAAGATTACGCGCGATGTTTGCACAATTAATGCCGTCACCATCATAATCTGTGTGAAATATCATCATTTCACGCTTTATGACAGCATTCGTAAATAATGCCATTGCGTCTTGCATGTTGTTGATGTGATAAACTTTCACATCGTTCAGAAGCTCCTGCTCACTCATGCCTGTTCTCTCTTTTACTATCTCAGAGATATGCTCCGGGACGTCTTGTTTCTTTAACCACTTATTAGCCATAATTTCATCCTCCTTTTATTTATTTAATATGACTATAATAAATATGGTTTTTAGAAAAGTTTCAGCAAAAAAAAAGAACTGCTAAAAATAGCAGTCCTTAAATTAAATACTGATTTAATTGCCAATATCTTCTGGATCTTCATACCTGTCATCAATGCCATCATGGTCTTCATCCCTGAAGCCTGTAATTCTGTCGTCAACGCCATCATTGTCTTTGTCAATAATATCCTGAGTCTTGCTGTGCTCCATAACATACTTTTCGCCAAGAGTAATATAGTTTCTCTGAAGTCTGTAATAAAGTTCATTCTCTTCCTGAGTATTATCGCTTATCATCATGCCAAGTTTTTCCATTTCCTTTTCCTCTTTATATTTCAGTGCTTCAGCTTCAGCAATCTTTAAACGCTTGTTCAAATCATCAATCTGCTGTTTTTGTGACTCAATAACCTGATCCTTTTTAGCAGCCTGTTTCTGAACATTCTTATATTTCTTAACATCAGCAGTCGCTACGTCTCTCTGTACCCTTACCTTTTCATATTCAGGGTTTACCCTTTCACGATATTCTTTAGCTGACTCTCTTTTTTCAACTGGAGGCAGTTCGGCACCTACGCTCTGAGTAAGTATTGCCCTTGCCTGCTTGATGCTCTGATAGTTTACATTCTGCTGGCTGACACCGCGCTCGTAACCAACTGCTTTTGCATATTCAGTCTGAAGCTGCGCACAACCTTTCTTACCATCAACATAATGACAAAATTTCAATGTATTCTCATTATTTTTATTCTTACACATTGGAACCACTACTGCATGGATATGCGGTGAACTTTCGTCCATATGCAAGACCGCATTGATAACATTTTCTTTACCGAATTTGTTCTGCAAAAATTCAATAGTATTGTCCTGCCATTTTTGAAATTCATCCGGATTAGCAGGATAACGGTCTCCCATTTCAGTTATATTCATCTGACCGGGATAATGAGCTATGGCTTCTGCTGCAAGAATTGCATCTGACCGCACCTTTCTGCCATTTGCAAACCTTAAGTTTTCCTTATTAAATGCTGATTCTGAAATATTCCATCCGTCATCTGTGAACTCCTGTTCTGTTATCTTTTCTACAACCTTTCTATAAAAGTCATCGTTTGCACTGCCAATGAGAGTCTTATTATGTATGATTTTGTTTTTGTCTATATGCTTACCGGTAAGGTTTCCTTCTTTTCGTTCATTATGTAATTCTGTTCTCTGTATAGTTGTTTTTGAATGAATTGGTACAATTCTAATAGAAGCTGTTCCACCCATTTTGTATCACCTCTTTAATTATCATTTTTTAATGTGATACAAATATGGATTTTAGACAAATTTAAAAGAAGTAGATAAAAATCTACTACTATTTTAAAAGTAGTAGCGTGTATACTACTATTTTTCTTTACCATTCTTCTAGGCATCTTTCTCGTCAACACCTATCCGTCAGCAATTACTTCTCAGCAGTTGATGTTTTTTAATCTCTTCTGTCCCAAATTACTTTCCTGATAAGAAGGTTTCCTGACTTATTATTTTGACGGCCCCCTGCCTAAGCCCTCTTGTAAAATAATAAGTTTGGTATTAAGTTAACTCCCCAAAAGTTAATATTTAACACGCCTCGCTCCGCAACAATCCTTTTGTTACCAGTATCTTTCCACACAAAGTCTTCTTAATCCCTTGTTTTCCCTTAACTCCTAGTATTTACAGTATTTTTCGTGTGCAATTAACTCGTAACAAAATATCTTCTTGCCAGATTTCCCCTAGCATTTTTCCTTATTATATTTATCTTATCTCCTGCCAATAATCCCTTAAACAATGCCTGTTTCCCCGCAATAATCCTTAACAAGTCATTTCTCACTAATAAATACTGCTTCCGCGTGTTAACAAATACTCTCGCAGCAAGTTATTTGGTATCATATATTCTTGATACCATATATTTTCAAAAAGTATTATGTATATACTAATACCGTTTACAATTATACAGTATCATGCATATCTGATACCATTTATCCTGCTGCCAAATATCCCTGAAAAGTATTACATATTACTAATACCATTTGTCACAAATTAGTATCATGTATTACTAATACCGCCAGCAAATATCCTCATAACAAGCTATTTAGTATCACACATGCTTGATACTATATACCTTCAAAAAGTATCACATATATACTAATACCGTTTACAATCAATTAGTATCATATATATGCTGATACCAGTTTCTTCCTATTAAAATAGTATCACACATGTCTGATACCAGACTGGCTTAAAGGTATTATGTATATACTAATACTGTTTGCAATTAATTGGTATTATATATTCTTGATACCAGATTATCCGGTATCATATATTACTAATACCAAATATCCCTGAGAAGTATTACATATTAGTAATACCATTTTGCCAGCAATTAGTATCATGTATATAGTAATACCGTTAACAAGCTATCCTGTCAGCAAATAATTTAGTATCACATATTGCTGATACCAAACATCTTCAAAAAGTATTACGTATATACCAATACCGTTTACAATTATTTAGTATCATACATACCTGATACCAATTATCCTGCTGACAATCATTCTTTAAAAAGTATCATATATTAGCAATACCATTTGCCAACAATTAGTATCATATATTAGTAATACCGTTTACAGCTATCTGGTATCACATATATACTGATACCAGTTTCTTCTTATCAAAATAGTATCACATATATACTGATACCATATATCTTCAAAAGTATTACGTATATACTAATACTGTTTACAATCATTCAGTATCATACATGTTTAATACCATTTATCCTGCTGACAGTTATTCCTTAAAAAGTATCATATACTAGCAATACTATTCGTCATCAATTAGTATCATACATAGCTAATACTGCCCATAATAATCCGGTATCATATATTACTGATACCAATAATACTGCCCACCCTTGTCAGCAAATCAATTAGTATCATGTATTCTTAATACTATTTAATTGTAAACAGTATTGCTTATTGCTGATACTGTATGCAACTATCCGGTATCATATATTCTTAATACCAGTCTTTCTTGCTGACAGATAATCCAGTCAATAAGCATAAAAAAAAGAGTATCAGCTTGTAACCAATACTCTCCTCACAATTATTCTGCTAAAAACCCTTTTACGTAATCTTCAACGCCATCTTCCGGTTCGCTGTTGCAGACACCATATAGCTGCTTAATGGAATATCTGTTTTTGTATGTAACAAATTCTATCGTATACCGTTTGTTGTTGTACACAAATGAATATATAGCGCAGGAATCTTTGTTAATCTCGTTCGCATAGCTGGCAACACAGTTATGTATTTCGTTGCCTTCCTGAACAAGCCTCTTTTTAGATTTAATCCATTCCATGTCATCCGGCAGCAGCTTTGCAAGACGATTGAATTTTGAATTCTTAGGAACCTTTACTCTTGGTGTATTTTTAGCCGTAAGCTCCTTCGCCAGATCATCATGCGCATCATTAACCTTCTTTTCAGATGTAAACATGATTGAAATCTTTCTGTGCAACATTTCTGACATATCAATATAATCATAAATAATTGGGTCTATGTCAGCACCAACTCGCTTTTGAATGATTTCAGATAAAAACCTTTTAACAACATAACGTCTTGAATCCACTCTTTTTATTTCCGGATCAATGTAAATTCTCTTGGCATGAACACAGTAGGTTTTCATGAATTCTTCAAAACTCATATATTTGTTTGCCAGCAGAAAGTTTCTGCTTTTTTCATTAACAAGCGGCAGGGCCTGCATAATGAGATACCCAAGGCGCAGGTCACATCTGCTCCAGTCGATAAAGCCTGCATTTTTATAATGGGCATTCATTACTTCATTAAGGGTGTGTCCGGCAGTAATCTCGTTGCAGGTAAATGCTGGTAGCAGGTCATAATCCCTGACAGAATATGCCATAATATCTTTCCACACACATTCTTTTGCATCTTTAATACGCTGAAAGAACCACGATAATATAGTTCCTATAAGGCCGCATCCCTTTCTGACATCATTGTTAATTGTATGAAAACCGGCTGGTACCCATTTTCCTGATGGAATCTGCATAAGAACATTATAATCATTCGTAAACAGATATGTTCTAGCCAATTTAGTGCGTCCATCATGTCGGCACGAATACAATAGCTCATCCTCATAAGGGTTGCGGCTGTCCCATAAATATGCATTATATATAGCAGTACTTTCATATTTTCTAAACGTTAAGAATATTCCCGAGAAAGTAATCTTCCATGAAAACTCTATGGCTGGTTCATTAACAGATACGATATTTTCGCTGCCAAATTTCGCACAGTCAAGCTTAATGCATGTATTAAAAATCGGCTCGACAAACTCAGTGTTAGTAAGATTTATACGTCCACTGCTGTAATCGTTACCCAGCTCGTTACTGATGAAATATAAGGATGCATCATTTCTTTCCATAATGCTGTCAATAAGATCCTTAAAGCCCGGATAATATTTGAAAGCAATTTCTGTTGTCACAATATCTTCGTTAAAAGCATTATCCTTAATCATCTGTTCGTACCTGATCCACTCTTCGTCAGTAACACCTGCCTTAAGATAACACCGTGCTCTCATTTCTATGTCACCGTCAGCCATCTGAGATGTAAGCCGTATAATCCTTAAGATTTCATCCATGTCTTCAGAACATGTACCTTCTTCAATTAATACCAGCGTAGCTCTTATACCAGCATTAACGTCTATAAATTTATACATAAAGTTACTGTAATCACTGAACTCATCAGAAACTCCCAAAAAGTTCTCATTCGGTTTGCAATCAGAATAATCGCTGCAAAGAATATTGTCACGTATATAATCAAGGATATGTGTCATATCATCCTTATTGAATAAGTACTGACCATCCTTTTTCGCAGAATATATCCTGTGAGCAAATTCCTGCCAGTAATAATTCATGACATGATACCTGCAGTCATAAAACTTTTCTCTCATGTAAGTACAGAGCTCATGTGTCCGCCGCCAGTCTCCTGTTATTGCATATATATACTTGAAAGAAAATGCATCCTGACAGAAAGCATCCCAGTCATCAAGTATTTCCGGGCAATCTTTGAACAAAAGCATCCAACGGAATAATGATTCAAGCTGTTTAATGGTAAACGACTCATCCATGAGCTTTTCCACAAATTCTTTTGGCAGCAATTCTTCTGCCTTTTTAATCAGTTTCTCCTGACCTTTTCTCAAAATAATCCTCCTTTCACTTTTCACTGCCAATAACAAAAAGGAGCCTCACAAAAGGCCCCTCTTTGTAATAAACCTGTTAGTCATCAACTTCATCAAACTCTGACTCATCGTCAGCACAACCTTCGCAGCGATCACAATTGTCACAGTCACCATCGCAGAGATCATCTTCTCCCTTTGCTTCCTCAATGATGTTGTAGAAGTTAATCAGAGGCTCCACACCAATCTGCAGGCTTAAGTTGTTAAGTGTATCAAGTATTCCCTCGGCAACAATGTTAATCGGCACGCATATAATCTCGTCAGCAGTAACTCCGGAAAACAAATCGCCATCATCTTCATCAATATAATGTAATGGAATTGCCGAAGTAGTTCTGTTACCATCTTCATCAGCAGCATAGACACCTACGCATGTAATTGTCTTGTCAACATCACTGATATCCTCAAAACGAAATCTCTTTGCCCAGATCTGATCAACAATAGCATTGACATCATCGTCATAAGCGTCCGCCATTCTCTCCTCCCAATGCTCAGCCATGTGCATAGCAATCTGCGAAGCAGTACATGAAGCCATCATAATAAGAAGTCCAAGAAACGGTGATTTTGCATTCAGCTCATTCCAGTTAACAAATTCATGTTTAAAACTGATGTCCTTGCAGTCAGGAATGTCATATAAGAATTCACTATCATTCTCATTAACCGTAATAAAGTACAGCTTGCGGCACTTGTCACAGAATTCTTTCTGGCTCTTAGCATCCTTATATCTCACTCCTGCAATTCGTCTTATAAGAGTTCTTAAATACTCTGCTGCATAATAATCCTTAACCATTGTGATAATATCAGCATATTCATCGCTGCTTGCCGGTTCAATACAGTCCTCAAGACTTCTGCACATTCCGAATACGTAATCATTGTCCGGAGCAATTGCACTGGATCCATGTCTTTCTGTCAGCAGATTGATGTCCATTCTGGTTATCATAGCGCTGATCTGTGGTCTTTGTGTTTCTGACATAATAATGTCCTCCTATGTATGTATAAATTACTTGGCCGTAAACAGCCTAATTCTTATATATATAATATTTACAAATCTAGTTTTGTCCAAAACGAAATCCATATTTATTTCGTAACTTTTATTTCATATTCAATTATATAAAGGAGGAAAAACAATATGGAAATAATTATCAAAGAAACAGGATGCAAGAAAGAAGCCTGTAATCAGGAACCAGTATTCAAAATTGAGGACAGCACTCTTATCAGCTGTGAATTAAACGGCTGTACAACAGTAACAATCCCAGCAGATGTGAAGACCATTGGCAAAATGTGCTTCACCAGTACTGATGTGGAAGAAGTAATCCTGCCAGAGGAAATTAAGCATATTGAATCAAAAGCATTCACAAATTGCTTTAATCTCAAAAAGATTAATTTTCCTGAAGGGCTTGAGGCTGTAGAGGACAACGCCTTTATGAATTGTGGTTCACTGACAGAAATTACCCTGCCGGAATCAATTACTAAAATAGGCGATTGTGCTTTTTACAATGCAGGTATTGAGCAGTTAACTCTGCCGGATCCAAAAAATGTTCTGTCAATAGGAGCTAATGTTTTTGGTGCTATAAAGATCAAAAGCATTAACATTCCTAAAAACTTCAAATTGAGCAAAGCAATGTTTTCTACCTGTCAGCAGCTTCGCAGTGTAAATTTTGAATCAAATTGGGTGCTTATCCCGGAAAGATGTTTCTACTACTGCACTAATCTGGAAGAAATAGACATCAGCAAAGCATTGTTCATAAAGGACTCTGCATTCCTTGAGTGTCACAGCCTGTCAGTAAATGTCATTCCTGCTTATACATGTGTCAGTGCATGTTCATTTATGAAAACAGGAGTAAAAGATGTTACTATCGAAGACATCTCAGAAGTCGAGGAAAAAAGCATTCTCTGACTGCAAGGCTTTGAAGAAACTGACAATTAATGTTCCTGACGGACCAGCAATTGCCGATAATTTATGCATTCCTAAAGAACTGGCAGCACACTGCACAAGTTTGCAGACCGTCGCTTTTACAGGACATACTGAGAATCTGTCAAGCATCAAAGCTGCTGCATTCATGGGAACAACAATGCTGAGAGAAATCTCACTGCCAGACAGTATCCGAACAATTGAGCAGTGCGCTTTTTATAACAGTGGCATTAAAAACATTCATCTGCCTGAGGACCTTAGACAGATAGGTAATGGTGCATTTGGTTCATCAGGCATTAAAAGTATTGTTGTTCCGGATAGAGTAACAAAGCTTGGCAGAGGGGCATTTAACAGATGTTATGAGCTAACAGATGTTACACTCCCAGAGTCAATTACGACAATTCCAAGATACGCTTTCATAGACTGTGGCAAGCTGAAAACTGTAAATGCTCCAAACATAACAGTTGTTTGTGACAGCGCTTTCTGCAACTGCGAAATGTTAACAACCTTTGACTTCAGTCAGATTAAAGAGCTTGGAAGTACATCGTTTGCAGGCACAGGCATTCGTAAAGCAGTGCTTTCTAGCAAACTGGTAAAGCTTCAGCCGTCAATATTCTGTAACTGCAAAGACCTTCAGTCGGTTGATATGTCAGCCTGCGACAAAATTAAGACAATATCAGCAAATTGTTTTCAAGATTGTAACAGGCTCAAGGACGTTAAGCTTCCACCAAATGTCTACAAATTCAGTAGCAGCTGCTTCATATCAGTGAAATTTAACAAGCTCGTAATAAAGGCTGGAATGCGTATTGATTACCATGCACTCAGCGAAGCAGTTATTGATGAACTGGAATTTGTTGATGATGCAAACAGTCCGACAAGAACTATTGTTGACATATCCGCTTTTGAAGGCGCAAAAGTCGGCAGACTCATCATCCCTGATCATATGTATGGCAGATTTAAGGATGCAATTAACCAAATGCAGTAAACTGTTAACAGAGTCTCTTTATACAAGGGACTCTGTTTTTTATAATAAAAAAAAGACGCCTCGTTAATAAGACGTCTTTTTGGTTACATTATTTAGTTTTAATTTTCAGATGAGCTAAGGATGGCCTCAATTTCATCAACAGTTTTGTCATAGATATCTGCAATATCTTTTATCTGAAAACCCTTTTTAGCCATCTTAACAATTCTCTGTTTAATTTCCTTATCAACGGCTTCTTGATTGTATTGTTCCATTATATCACACATAATATCGAGACCTCCTTTCGTTTCTTTTAGTCTCTTTACTTCTTTGGACAGCTCAGGGAATTTAGGGTTATTGACTGTTTCAGCAAGGAAGCATGACATAAGTTTCGATATATCACTTCCATCATTCACAGCCGTGTTAACGAATATTTCTCTCAATCCATCATCAACATATGTTCCAGTCTCCCTGATCATTTTGTCAACGTGATATATCGTTTTACCCTGTTTGAACACATCAAACTGGGAGATGTAAACAATACACACATCTTTGACATTCTCAAACTTGGTTCCCGGATCAGAATTAATTGCTGTGATAACTGAAGCATTGAAACGTGCTCGTCTTAAATGATCATCATTATCAGACCTTTGTACCTCAATGTTGCACTTTTCTCCTGTACCTAATGTACACAATGCATCCAGTCTCACTGACCTGCCATAAATGTTGCGCTCACTATTCTGAGTAATCACATCATTTACAACAAGTTTGTCATCTTCCAATATAACTCTCAGGATTTCTTGACAGACCTTTGGATTCTGAGCCAGCGCTTCAAAGAACACATCATCAATTGGCCTAAGTTTTGCAACTCTTGCCTTCTTTTCATCTTCTGTTAATCCCATATTATTATCTCCTTTCTTAATTTATGTTATTAACTACGTAATTAAGATGGAGTTTGTACAAAATCAATACCTTCTGTTCTTATAGTTATTATATCATGAACTCTTCGTTTTTACTATACCCTTTTGCTCATCTCTCGTTAAAACCCATATTTATTCTGTAATCATATTAAAAAATAACAATAAAGGAGGAAAAATAATATGGAATTACAAATTATTAAAACAGAAGGATATGTCAAAGGAGAAACTTGTAAACAGGAACCAGTGTTTACAACTGATAATGATACACTTGTTAAGTGTGCATTAAACGGCCAAAAAGTAGTCACTATTCCAACAGGTATAAAAACTATTGACAGAGGCTGTTTCACAGAAACTGATGTGGAAGAAGTTGTTCTGCCAGAGGGAATTGAGACTATTGATGCTGACGCTTTTAATTTTTGCACCAAGCTCAAAAAAATTAATTTCCCAGATACACTCAAAATTATTGGCTACGGAGCTTTCAGAGGATGCTTTCTTCTGGAGACAGTTATACTGCCCAAAATGATGAAGAAGATTAGCGACTATGCGTTTTATGACGCGGGCATTAAGCACTTGACTCTTCCAGAGAGAGTTAGCTTAGGAACTGGAGGTGAAGTATTTGCCGGAACAGACATTGAGACAATTGATATTCCTGAAGATTTCACTCTCACTCCAACAATGTTTGAAAGATGCCAGAAGCTTCGCAGCGTTAATCTTCTTGGCAACCACATCACAATTCCGGAAAGATGCTTCGGTGATTGTATTAATCTGACAGAAATTGATATAACAAAGGCTGCTCTCATAAAAGATGAAGCATTCCGCAGATGCTAAAATCTGTCAGTAAGCACTATCCCAGCTGATACATTTGTTGCAGTAAGTGCATTTGAGGAATCAGGTGCTACAGACGTAGTCATTGAAGACATCTCTAAAGTCTGCAACAGGGTATTTGCCGACTGTAAATCTCTGAAAAAGCTAACAATTAATGTTGCTGACGGACCAACATCCGTATCAAGCGCATTGGTTAAAGGATGTAAAAATTTACAAACAGTTGTATTTACAGGACGTACCAATAATCTGACTGTTATAGGAGCTGCTGCATTCAAAGAAACAAAAAACCTGAATACAATTTCATTGCCTGACACAATCAAAACAATCAGTAAAGAAGCTTTCTACGACAGTGGCATTGAAAATATTCATCTACCTAAGAGTCTCAAACAGATAGGAACAAGGGCGTTTTCAAAAAGCAAATTAAAAGACATTGTTATTCCTAATAAGACAAAAAACCTCGGGGAATATGCATTTCTTGACTGTGAAGAGTTAACAGAAGCTACCCTGCCAGAATCAGTTACCAAAATTCCATTAGGAATTTTTGAAAACTGCTACAGCTTAAAAACAGTAAATGCACTAAACGTGGACACTGTTTGTGACTATGCATTTTGTAATTGCAAAAATCTGGAAACATTTGATTTCGGTAAACTGCAATCATTGAAATTTATGGCATTTGCTTATACAGGTATTCGTGAAGCAGTCTTTTCCGACAGACTTGTAAATTTTGGAGCAGCAATATTTTCAGGTTGCAATAATCTTCAGATAGTAGATATGAAAGTCTGTAAAATACGAGAAGTTCCTTACCAGTGCTTCTGCGATGAATTAAAAAATATTCAGCTCCCTCAAGATGTTACAGCTTTTGGCAGTAGCTGTTTTTTTAAAGCAAAACTCAACAAACTTGTCATAAACGCAGGCACATGTATAGGAGACAATGCTTTCGGCAAATCATTTATTAGTGAATTAGTATTTACCGATGACACTAATTGCCTGACAAAAACAGCCGTTCATCCTCTTGCGTTTGAAAATGCAGAGGTTGGCAAACTTGCTATACCTGATCATATGTATGACAGATTTAAGGATGCAATTGATAAGATACAGTAAACTGTTAACAGAGTCTCTTTATGGGACTCTGTTTTTTTTATTCATCTTCTAGCAAAACTCATATTTATCCTGTAACTAATTTTCATATTAAACAAAAATAAAGGAGGATATATAAATATGAAAGTAAACATTATCAAAACAGGCATAGAGGACATTAAGGAGGAAGTATTTGTTACAGATAATAACGTTTTATACGAATGTAACGCAACAGGCACAGTTATTGTACCAGAAGGCATTACAATTATTGGTTCAAACGTATTCGCAAACAAATCAAATGTTATCAAGGTAGTGCTGCCAGAAGGGCTCAAAACTATTGAGACGAATGCATTCTTTGAGTGTGCAGGTCTTAAGGAAATTAGCATCCCTGAAAGTGTTGAGATTATTGAGGCACAGGCATTCTTCGGATGCAAGATGCTTAAAAAGGTTCATCTGCCAAAGAATCTCAAGCATCTTGACGTTGACGCATTTACAGACTCCGGAATAGAGTCAGTGGACCTGCCTGAACATCCTGAATATGTTGGCGCACGCACGTTTAGCAATTCAAAACTTAATCAGGTAACAATCCCTGCAAATTTTCCGCTTACAATGGCAATGTTTGATGAATGTAAGAACCTTGAAACTGTTACATTTAAAGGAACAGACATAAAGGTTCCGGGTATATGTTTCAGGCTCTGTGAAAACCTTAAAAGCATTGATCTTAGCAGCATCAAGGCTATTGGTAAAGGTGGTTTCTCGGGATGTAAGTCTCTTGATTTTGATGTTCTGCCAAAGGACATTCGTGTCAACGACAGTGCTTTCTCAGGATGCGGAATAAAACACATCACTGTAGAAAACTTGAACTCCATTGAGGGAACAAAGGAAGTCTTTTATAGATGTCATCAACTGACAGAAGCCGTAATTGAAGTAAGAGGCACAAACATTCCTCAGGACACAAAAGAAATTCCACAGACGTTATTCTCTCACTGTACCAGCCTTGAAAAAGTTTCGTTTACAGGAATGGATAGCAAAATCACATCCATTGGCTATGGTGCTTTTGAGTACACAGCCTTAAAAGAATTTGAAGTACCAGAGAATGTCACTAAAATCAGCAATTATGCATTTTTTAATACTAGACAACTGACAAAAATTGTCCTGCCAAAGAAACTGGCAAGAATTGGCAGACAGGCTTTTTCCGAATCTGGTCTTAAATGCGTTACACTCCCAGACTCAGTAAAATATGTGGATACTGAGTGTTTCAGAGACTGCCGTTGCCTTGAAGAAGTAACACTTCCTGCAAAAGGTTTTGTGGTTCCAGACAGAATGTTCATGAGCTGCGAAGCCCTTAAAAAAGTGAATAATGCAGATAAGATTGTTCAGCTGGGTAAATATGCATTTTATGGCACAGACAGCCTCAAACAGATTGACCTTTCATCTGCAGCTGACATTGGTGGAAGTACTTTTGAATGCAGCGGACTCACATCTGTCAAACTGTCAAAATACTGCAAAGTTCTTGGTCCCAATGCCTTTTACAAATGCAAAAACCTTGAACTGGCAGATCTGTCAGAAAGTTCCATTGAGTATTTTGCACCTTATATCTTTTACAGATGCGGTGGAAACAAACTCATGACAGAAGTTATTCTGCCGGATAAAGTCTGGAATGTAGATGAATGTGCATTTGTTGAGTGTTACATTAAGAACCTGAATGTTACAGCAGATGTTTCATGGAAGAATGTAATGATCAGCGAGAATGCATTCGCAGACACCAATATTGACACGCTGACCTTTGCAGACAATCCTGACGGCCATGTTTATCTCAATGAAAGCGCTTTTAATAATGCATTTATTGGAGAGCTTACTATTCCGGATTACTTGTATAACAAAAACAAAAATGTCTGGGACAATGTCAGATCCGCTTGGGATGACATAAAGTAAACAAAATAAAGGAGCGGCAAATAATGCTGCTCCTTTTTATTGCTACGATGCCTTTTTCGCACAGTCACATGTCTCAATATATGCTCTCTTTGCGGATCCCTTGGTAACAGTCTTCATTACTGCCTGAATAAACATTTCTTCATCAGGAATTGATATTGAATACCGTTCATTGGTTTTTACATTCCAAAGAATTCCTTTTTTCAATCCAAATGCTACCATGTAAACAGCACACTGTAAAAAGTGTTTGTGTTCCAGTTCACTGACAAATTTAAGCTCAAATACAGTTTTGTTCTTGATAACGTCCGGTCGTCCACAGATACAGTATGGCACACCTGACGCGTCAGAAAGGCTCATGGTAAAGTCCTGCTGCACGTTTTCGTTACCAGTAAACTCGGTAGCAAGTCTTTTGTGAATGGCTTCAGACTGCTCATCTGTAATAAATGGCGGTTTTACCTGACAATAATATCTGTCCTGCTTAGTCTCATATGCAGTAAGAAATAATACCTTGTCTTCCATGGTTGCACCGGGTTTTAGCTGAAGCAGCGCTTTGTCATCATGAAAATCCTTTACATATTCTATCTGCTGCATAATATCATACTTCTTGAAAAAGCTGGCTTCCTGATAAATGCCTATGCATGGTGACAGGTCAATCATGCAGTCAGTTGAGTCAATATCAATAACTGTATTGTCAGAACGTCTTATTTTACGTTTTCTTATTAACGAATAACAGTCTTCAATATCCTCATCATATTTAAAATCAAACATCTCGCTTACCTGAAATGCTCTTAAATATTCTTTTCTTGTCTTAAATGGTACTGACAGTATTGTTTCAGACAATACCTGATCCGGATCATTGGCAACAATGATTATCTGCTGCTTTCCCCTGCTCATTGCAACACAGAAAATGTTCCTGAGTATCTCATATTTTGTGTCAGGTGCAAGACTTCTTGCTGACCAGTAATCAAGGGTGTAATCAAATACCACGCATATCTTCCGCTCTAGTCCCTTACTGCCATCAAATGTTGTGAAGATTGCAGTTGATTTTGTGGGTTCTGTTGCTCCACCCGAGTCCCTGTCATTAATGCTTGCGTAAACAGTTCTTTTGTTGAAACGGCTTGGATATTTTCTCTCCAGCTCATTTAACACTGATGCCATCAGCCCGTCACGTTTGCCAAGACATAATATGTCAGCAGGATTCTGGGAAGCAAGAAAACTGACAGTATCGTCCTGCGCCATTGTTCTGACTGTACAGTTTTTGTTTACACCGTTGATAGGCTTCTCCCATATGCGGCCAAGACGTGCTGCAAGAGGTGCAGATAAACGAAAACACTGTGTAAACGATACTCTCTCAAAGTCTTCAAGAAAATCACTGATGAATTCTGCCGCATTAAGCGTTGTTTTATCATAAATCTTCTGCTTCATATCGCCAACAGCAACAATTTGTATGCCAGGATTCTGGTCCTTAATACACTCAAGCATCTCGGAAATCTCCCTGTCAATGTCCTGATACTCATCAATAACTAAAAGATCATACCTTGGAATAACAATCTTCTCACTATTTGCAAGCAGAGTCTGTATGAGCTCAGCAACACCTGAGGATATACCTGCATTTCTGAGTATCATGGAAGCAAAGCCATGATAGTTGGTAACAGTTACATTGTTTTCAGTAATTTTGCTCTTGGCATCCACCTTTAAAAGTCTGTTGTAGGTAAGATATAGTATCTGTTTGCCAGTCATCTCATTACAAAGAGTCTGGATGGTAGTTGTCTTTCCGCTTCCAATACATGCGTCAACAAGTACATTCCTGCCTTCTTTTGCAAGCGCAATCATCTGCTGCTGCTCTTCCGATAAATCTGATACCTTTGCTGCCTCAGGCGGTATCCATTCAGCAAACCGGCTGCCATCATCACCTGTATAATACCATTTCTTCTTTTCAAAATCCCATCTGGCGCCAAGCTTCTTCGCTCTGTCTTTATCATCAAAAGGCACCATGAGATAATGTCTATCCTGTATCCATCTTTCTGCCATTAGTCTTTCTCTCCCTCTGTTCAATCCTATATGATAAATATGGGTTCCGCTATTATCACGGTAATTCCCATCAAAATGATCTTTTTCATATATAATATTTACAAAAGGAGTTTTGTCCAAAAAGAATTGCAGATTTCTTTGGACAAATAAAAGTTTTTGCACATTATATAGAAAAGAAAAATCAACATAAGGAATATATTATGAGACAACAATTAGACATTGAAACCCCAGATGAATTCTGGACAGATTACACAGAAAATATAAGTGATTGTAATCAAGAGATATATCTCTCACTGGTAGATAAACTTGGCATCAAGTATTTTGTGCCATATATACACAATGAAAACAATCTACCTCAGGATCTGCACGAATTATTTGACCACCCATGCCGTGTACTGACAGCGGACAACAGATACTATACAATCGTACAGCCTTACAACTATGTAAAAATTAAACAGATTATGGATAAGTATTATCTTAAAAACTATATTACATGGACAACAGGTTTTCATTATCACGATACATATGCCATTATTTTTACAGACGGAATTATAGAATTTCTGTCAAAATCAGCACTTTTACTGAATGGAAAGTATAAAAGCGACGAAGACCGCATGAAAGCCCAGCTTGAGTATCTCAACAAGCTGTACAGATATGCAGATTTCGTGCTGCCAGATAAAATAAGAAAAATGAACATGAAATAAAAAAAGGGTATAGTTAATAGCTATACCCTTTAACAATATTATTCTACATTATACCAGTACCCGTCTTCGACAGAAATAAAGAACTCGTCATCATATTCTGAAGTAATACTGACACTTGGACCAACATTATCCACATCCACAACAATTCTAATGCCTTTAGGCGCATATATTTCCGTCCATGTTGAAATCAAGTCGTGATGCTCAGCGTCAATAATACAATCGGCAACTAATGGATAAGATACATAATCATCAGGAGAATCTGCAATGGTAAGAGGTGACTTGTCATCATACAAGAGGCCTTCTCTATTGTCAGGCGTAGCAGTTGAAAATGGATGGATACCATCCTCACTTATATCCGCAAGCTTGTTCAAAAATCCAATAAATGCTACAGTTTCTGTATTAATTCTCATTATTCTTTTTCTCCTTTTCTTCTTCATACAGACATTGTTTATATTCTTCGCCGTTTACAGACACATCTGTCACAGCAGCTGGCTGCCTATTCTTTATTTCCTCAATAATCTTGTCAGCAAATTTAATCGCCATAAATGCCGCCTTTCATATGCAAAAGGCAGGAAAAATTAATTCCTGCCTATGCTCTTTTTTACTCGCTGTCTTTGTCAGCGTCCTTTGTAACAACAGTATCACTGCCTTGTACTGTTACCCATCCATGTTTGAGTCTTGCCTCTGCCTCTTTCATGCGGATCAACTGGTCAGTAATTGAGCTGTTAATCTTCGCATTTGCATCTGCTTCTGCCTGTGCCGCGATAACTTTTGCATCTGCATCACCCTGAGCAGCTGTAACCTTGGCTTCAGCGTCAGCTTTTGCTTTGTCAATGTTTGTCTGATTCTGAATTGCCTGTGTCTCAGCATTCTGCTGTGCCGCAATCTTTGCGTCAATGGCCTTTTTTGTATCTTCATCCACTTCCACATTTGAGAGTGAAACGTTTGAGATTGAAATATTGTAATCAGCAAACTTGTCAGCAAGATAATCGGTAATAGCTACATTGACTTCTTCACGTTTTGAACCGATAATATCTGAAACCTTGTATTTGGCAACAACTTCCTTGGTCCATGAAACGATATTTGGTTTGATAAACAAATCCCTTACCTCATTTCCGGACCTGCCTTTAAATCGAGTGAACACCTTGTTTACGGTGTCCTGCTGGAACTGGTAGCTGTATGTAAGCTCAATTGTCATGGCCTTGCCTTCAGACGAACTTGCTGAGAAGCTCTCATCTGCCGGAGAATCACCTTTATTTGACGCAGTTAAATACGACTGTTCCAAACCTACCGTGTACAGTGTTGTTTTAACAAACGGGCTCTTAATATGCCATCCCTGACCAAGCGACTTATCCTGCACTCCTCCGTTCATGTTATACTGAACTGCTGCATATCCTGCAGGTACTCTTACTGTTAACAGGTTAATAAATACCACTACAAAGATTAAAAACACAGCGCATATGACTGCTCCTTTAATCCAGTTTATCGTGCTGTTTGCACTCTTTTTACTCACTATTGCTTCCTCTCTTTCTGTTTCATTTTCTCTTTCACCTTTAGATGATTTGTAATCATACATCCAGTTATCCGGATCATCGTAAGCAATATGATTATCTTTCTTCTTTGACATCTCGCTCCTCACTTTCTTTTTTATCTTTGTCTCCGGGGCTCATTCCGGAAAAGAACCTGCCTATCTGCTCAAAATGCTTTGAAAGCAAAATCCAGATGACAACAAGTCCTATGATTACAAGCATAATAAATGCTCCCATATGTTCCTCCTTGTTGTTATTTTGTATGTAAAACCAGCTCTGCCGGTCTTTACAGCTTTCCTGCCAGCGCATCAATCTCTATCAGCTTATTTCCTAATGCTTCATGGTTTCCCATTGCATCTGCAAACGTAGAAAGTCCCTCTGACGATGCCGCTGCTTCTTCACTTATTGTCAACAGTTTCTTCTGTCAGAAGCTGAAGATGCTTTCCAATCAAGTTAACAGCTATCATACACAGCACAGTAATTATAATGGCAAGCGCTACGCTGGATTTGTCTGCTTTGCCTATGCATGTTAAACAGTGAATTATTGCGGCAGCTCCTATTCCGATGCTGTTTATCTTAATAAGTATTCTGTTTAAATAGCTCAGTGACAGCAAAAACAATGGAAATGCAAGTACAAATGAATATAAGAATACACTTGATAACATAAGTATTGCATGAGCGGCCAGATATGTAAGCAGCATTATCCATCCACAAATTATCGCTCCATTTTGTTTTACAAATGCAGCTATTGTGACAGCTGCTCCAATTAATGCTACTATCAGATGAAGCATATACAGTCCCGACACACTCTTTTCTAAAAGCAGTGCTGCACTTGAAAATACATCATAGAAATATACAAGCATAAGTGATATGAAAGTATATTTGTCAATTCGTTCTAAATTATAAGCCATTATATGTCTCCTCTTTCATTAAATAATATTGCATGCAGATATTTACGTTCAATTTATCACGCCTGTCTTTCTTTTTATCTGATATATTTATATAATATTTTTTTTGGGGATTTTGTCCAAACAAAATTCATATTTATATACTTTTACTAAAAAAAATAAGAGTTCCGAAGAACTCTTATCACAATTTACTTGTCAGGATGCTTCTTTCGTTTATCTGGTAATTTAAAAAGAAGATCTCTTGATTTCTCGCTTCCACGCAAGATGCTTTTGATCAAGTTTTCTGATTTTCTTACATAACTGTTCTGAAACGGCATATTCTTTTATCTTTTTTATAAACAGACGAAGGCTCAAGTCGAATCCGTTCAAATAAGAGTCCGGAGTATAAAGCCAGAATGCCTTATGCCCGCTATCAGCCATTTCTTCAGCAACATAATTAAAGTTTCTAGTCTTAACTACCAATTTACTAAAATTCGTCATTCGGTTTGACAATGAAGCAAGTTTTTGATTTGGCTCATGAATATGCCATGAAAAAGAATACAGATCATTATTATATTCAAAACAGCCATACATTTCGCCAAAAGAATATGACTCAGGATTATCTCCAATATACAGCTGCAACATTTTACAATCATCTGTTAGTATTGATTCACAATCTACTACTGATAATCCCAATAAGTCATGGTCACTTTTATAAGTTTCCAAAATGAATTTTTTATGATCACTACTTGTCATAATGATTTCCTCCTTTATTTTATTATTTATATGACATAATAAAATTGGGTTCTGTACAGTCATAAGTTATTGACATTGAAATATTCATCAAGAATGAATTTCACATTATATTTTTTCTCATTGCGTGTTACTAATCGTTGCAATGAGAAAGCCTGCATAATAAACATATTTGCAATAAAAGTGAACTACTCGGATACAAGTAACCGAGAATTCCCGTTCTTAGTTCTTAAAATATAGCTGTCTCTTGCAGCCACTCCATCCTCTCTAATTTTTCTCTATCGACTTTACCGCCGGTCGATCATTGCAGTCTAAGCCATTCAATATCTGACTCAAATTGTTTGAGTTCTTTCTCTGGTATAAATTTTGATACATCCTTCTCATTAATGTAATGACTTGTACCATTTGATATTTTGACTTTCAACCATAACCCAAAAGCTCCTTGTATCTGAATAATACTGTCTGAGTTAATCAACTCTCCATCCATTGTTCTTATGAACATGTTTTCCTCCTACTCTGCTTTTGATTGCAGCCATTTTAACATACATTTTTTACATCCATCTTTACCATTCGGATGGACGCACGTATCATAGTTTCCTTTTTTCCAATTAACCATATGTGGACAAGGAAGATACTCTGCTAACTCTTCATCCGACATACTTCTTATCTTGTCGGCATTAGTGGGTACTTTGCGGTCTGGTATTCCACTTGTACACCCACTCAGACTAGGGATTTCAACATGGTCCAAGCAGACATTTGCATTGCTACACTTGTTACATTTCATTTTATGAGCACTCCTTTTCTAAAATGGTCCAATAGTTATTTATTATTTTTGAATTATAGTCACGGATTGTCATTTCCAATAATTCATCCAATCCGCCCATTTCAATGACTACTTCTGCATTAAGTTCTGATAGCAACAAGAAATATTTAATTTTATCAGCCTGATTTAACTGGTTCCATAGACTATCAAGAAAAATAAAACGATACCTGCTTAAATTTTCACTATCCTGCTTGGCCCATTCAATGAGGTTAAAAATATTTGGACTATAATGATGATCACATTTTAATAGTGTATTTTCATTAATATTTGTTATGCGCGGCGGCATTGCAGAGAGAACATCTTGTTTATATCTTAAAAATTTCTCCGGAAATACCTTTTCGTAAACATAAAAGCTTATTTCTTCTGGATAACAAATAATATTCACTTTATTGTCTTTTATATTTGATAAAATATTAAATGACTTTCCGCTACCACTTTTTCCAATTACAATTTTGTGTAACTTCCGATATTTATTTTTCATAATTTTAGCTTTGTTCTTTATCCTTTCATACGGTTCTCACTGTTTTTATCTAACTTTTGTTTTCTCACGGACATTTTCTTTCTATATGTTTTTATAGTTGAATGTTATAATACATAATTATGTATATAATTAATCCCAGCCAAATCAATGACATGACATTCTTAACGCATAAACGAATCGAGTAATGCATCTGATCAGCATCAAGATCAACATGAGCAGCCTTCACTTGCATCGCGTTCACAACAAACATTAAAACATTCACAACCATTGCAATTATTACTACCGTCTTAATCAAATCAGTATACCTGCTTTTTTTATTATTTGAAAATAAATTCTTCAGCATTTTTCGCATCTAAATTATTCTTATATTCATAATATGTAAAAATCCAATTTTGTCCAAAAAATTTATTCACTTTTTATACGGGCGGATGAACTTCTATATGAAATGCCTGTATGTATAAAAAAAAGGACGCCTGAAAAACTTTTGTTTCTCAAGCGTCCTAGAATTTTGTCAGACAATATTATATTTCGCAAATGCCGGGCTCGTACTTTGCAACCGGATTCAGCTTAAATTCATTAGCAAGATGTTTTCTCCTAATCGCCTCATCAATTTCTTTATCCCCGCAAGTTTCATTGCGAATAAAGGTATCCAGCTGTTCATACGTAAATCCAAAATTGTCTTCATCCGTCTTTCCACATAAACCGTCTGACGGTGTTTTGTCAACATACTTAGACGGCAAACCAAGACAATGTCCAATGGCGCAGACTTCAGACTTTGTCAAATATCCTAAAGGAGCCACATCCCCATCGCCATCGCCGCCTATTGTAAAATAGCCGACATAATCTTCAGAATAATTACATGTGTTAATCATTCTGCCATTATTACACTGACAGACTGCTCTTATCATCTTTGTACGTTCTCTTGGCGCAATATTCTGCCTGCACTGCTCTGTAATATCAATTCCACAGTCCTGCAGCTGCTTGAAACTGGCTTCAAGTGCTGATCTTATGTTAATAGTATAGTTTCTGATACCCAAGAGCCTGCACACTTCAATGGAGTCGTTAATATCTGACTGTTCTCCATCCGGCAGCATTACGCCAATAACCCTGTCCGCTCCGAGAGCCTTTGCGCACAATGCCGCTGCTATTGTGCTGTCCTTGCCACCTGAAATGCCCAACACGGCATTACAGCCTTTTCCATTTTCATCAAACCAGTCCTTAATCCATTTGATAAGATTTTCTGTCTGCTGTGCTGCATTGAAATTATACATACTATCTACCCTCCTTCATTCGCCAGTTTATACATCTCTGAAGATAATCCACGTAATCCGGGTTTTTGCACATACCTTTGCCGGGTGTATCAGAAATCTTGGCTACGTCCATTCCGTTGCATCTTGTAGTTTTCATGACAATATTGAGTGCAGGAACATCTGTATCATTGCTTAAGTATGTGCCGATACCAAAAGCTACATTTGTTTCCTTGCAGAAATGTCTGTAGAGCTTGTCAGCACGCTCAAAATCAAGACTGTCGCTGAATAAAAGTGTCTTTGTTTTTGGGTCAATTCCAAGGCTCTTGTAGTGCGCAATCATCTTTTCACCCCACTCATACGGATCTCCGCTGTCATGACGCACTCCTGAGAAAAGTGTCGCATAGGTAAGCTGGAAATCACGCAGGAAACAGTCTGTTGTGATTGTGTCAGTAAGCGCGATACCGTTTAATATACCATACTCCTTAACCCATGCATCGAGTGCGTACCAGTTTGAATATGCTGGATTGTGCCTGTGATTGCCCTGTCCTGTGCACATAATCCACTCATGAGCCATGGTGCCTACAGGTGTAAGTCCGTACTTCTTTGCAAGATACACATTTGATGTGCCGACAAACTTTGATGAACTGTGCAGGGTGTCGTTTAAATGTGCAAACTTCTGCACTGCAAGCTCCTGCGCTTCAGCAGAAAGCCTTCTTCTGAGACCAAACTCTGAAAATGTACCTGCGTACCAGTGTCCGTTCTTTAAATTCTCATACTTTGCATCCAAACGCTTCTTAAAACTGTCAAGCAGCTTATCATAGTCATATGCCATTCTGAAATACACTTCATTTACAATGGCAAGTGTCGGAATCTCATACATTGAAGTGTTAAGCCATGTTCCTTTTGCCTCGATAGACAAGCCACAAGATGCATCTGTTCCTATCTCAAAATCCTCAAAACGCGGCTGCCAGAGACGAAGAAAATCAACATAAGAGCCTTTGATCCATTTGATATTGTCAAGATATGCAAGCTCATCCTCTGTAAACCGAAGCTTACAGAAAGCCTTAATCTGTTCTGTTATCTCCTGCACCATCTCCGGTGTAAAATGCACATCCGTATTTCTGCATTTGAATGTCCATGTGGTCTTGTAATCCGTAAACTGATGGAATATTGTCTGGCCCATCGAAAATTTATACATGTCTGTCTCTAAAAGACTTGTGATTATCTGGTTTAATTTCATAATATTCTCCTCCCATTTCTTACGCTATTAGTATGTCAGAAACCTTTTTGACAAATGGCTTTCTATATGATATTGACCTGAATCATCTTCATTGCTTCTATTGCTGTCTTATGACTTTCAGGCGTTACGCAGGCGC
>OLSN01000642.1_pt1 | contig 36494 bp, 28 predicted proteins | sample 1672411 | NCBI WGS metagenome assembly OLSN01 (sample SAMEA3136683, study PRJEB25190) | human gut metagenome | biome: human gut; feature: human-associated habitat; material: faeces | place: Austria | collected 2013 | reverse complement strand
GGGGACTGCTTCAAAGCACGTAGTCTGTATGGCTTTGGAAAAGAAAGAACGGGCTAGGAAGCTCGACGTTGGTTCGCGAACCGACATCTTCCGAAATTCGATCGCGAAATAAGCTTGTAGAGCCTGAGCAAGAACGTAGTATGGACCGGAGTTCGATTCTCCGCGCCTCCACCAGAATCAATAAACGCCGTTCTTTTGAGCGGCGTTTTTTGTGGATGTCCGTAAGGGTTGGGCATCTTGAAGGCTTGGCAAAAGAGGCTTCTGACGTGCGCTTTCGTGCTTTTAATGAGGCATGCGCCCGTTTAATCGCCGTTTTGCCGCGCATTTTGGATTCCGCTATTCACGTGCATGCCAATGCGCGTTTTGCGGTTTGTGCGATAGGCTTTATTATGGAAATGGCAATTGCTTGGTAACGAGCGACATTATTCAGCCCAGGGTAAATAAACCGGGCATTGATTAAAAAGAGGATGCATGATCGTTTCTTCTGACAGGGTACTATCAAACAGGCCGTTTAATGACGCCCCTATCGGTATCTTTGATTCCGGTTTTGGCGGCCTTACGGTGGCGCGCGAAATCGCCAAGGAGCTGCCCGAGGAATCCATCGTATATTTTGGCGATACGGCGCGATGCCCCTATGGCCCCCGCAGCCAAGACGAGGTCGACGGTTTCGTGCAGCAAATTTGCACATGGCTCGTTGGCCGCGACGTGAAGCTGCTCGTTATCGCGTGCAACACCGCGACCGCCGCTGGTCTTGAACACGCGCAACAACGTTTCAGCATTCCCGTGATCGGCGCCGTTATTCCTGGCGCTCGCGCCGCCGCACGTGCGACGAAAAACCGCCGCGTGGGCGTCATCGCAACGAAGGGCACGGTTGAATCGGGCTGCTATCCTCAGGCTATTCGCAATATCGACGCGGGCATCACGGTGTTTTCCACGGCTACGCCGAAGTTCGTCGACATCGTTGAACAGGGAATTCGCATGTCGAGAGGCCCCATCGAAGACCTCACGAGCCTTGCGAGCAAGGTTTACATTCGCCCGGCGTTCCAGGAAATCGCCCGCGACTATCTTGAACCGCTGCGTCGTTGCGAAATCGACACGCTCGTGCTTGGCTGCACGCATTACCCCATGCTTAAAGCGCTTATCGGCGGCGTTATCGGCCACAATGTGCTGCTCGTTTCTTCCGCCGAGGAAATGGCGAAAGAGGTGCGCGAAACGTTGAGCATGCGCGGCGAGCTTGCCCATGAGGGCAATATCGCAAAACACGAGTTCTTCACCTCGGCGCCGAATCTGGATGAATTCCAGTCGTTTGGGTCTCGGGTGTTCAGCGAACCCATCGAGCGCCCGACCCATATCGATCTTTCTCGCTTATAATCTGAAGGCCGACATCGCGTCGGCCTTTTCTGTATGTATGCGGGCTTGCCCGCTTGATAGGAGGAAACCATGCTTGCTAACAGGGCAAACGATCGCGACGACCGCGCGATGCGCGACGTGAAGCTTACGCGCGGCATTATGAAGAACGCCAACGGCAGCTGCCTTGCTGAATTCGGCGACACGCGTGTGCTGTGCACTGCGACCATCGAAGATCGTGCGCCGGCCTGGCGCAAAGGCTCGGGCAAAGGCTGGCTCACGGCCGAATACGCCATGCTTCCCGCTGCGGGCAATAAGCGCACGCGCCGCGAGACGAACGGCCGCAATGGTCGCAGCATGGAAATCGAGCGCCTCATTGGTCGCAGCCTGCGCAATGTGTGCGACTTGAACTCCATGGGCGGCGAGGTGACCATGACCATCGACTGCGACGTGCTGCAGGCCGATGGCGGCACGCGCACGGCCGCCATCACGGGCGCGTGGGTCGCGGCCTATGATGCGTTCGAGATGTGGAAGACCGCAGGCCGCATTAAGACGAACCCCTTGTTTGGCCAGGTTGCCGCCATCAGCGTTGGTTTGGTTGAAGGCCGCCTTATGCTCGACCTCGATTACGAGGAAGATTCGAACGCCGAAATCGACATGAACGTCGTGATGAACGCGAAAGGCGAGATTGTCGAGATTCAGGGCACTGGCGAGCAGGTGAGCTTCTCGCGCGACCGTTTGAACGAGTTCTTGGATGTGGCTGAAGAGGGTATCAAGGTGCTGCTGGCCGCTCAGAAAGATGTGCTTGGCATCGAATAGCAGGAAAGCGGCCGCGTGCGGGATTTGTGGCGCACGCGTTTTTGTTCGCGGAATGGAGTAGAAGAGAAATGAAAGTCGTCATTGCAACCAACAATAAGCACAAGGTTGAAGAAATCGAGACCGCGCTCGACTTTCCGGGCTGGGAGTTTCTGACTCTGTCGCAGGTTGAGTCGTATCCCGAGCCCGAGGAAGACGCCGATACGTTCGTCGGCAATGCGCTCATCAAGGCTCGCGCTGCCCACGAGGCCACGGGCATGGCTGCGCTCGCAGACGATTCGGGGCTTGTGGTCGATGCCCTCGATGGCAGGCCGGGCGTGTACTCGGCGCGCTATGCGGGCACGCATGGCGACGATGCCGCGAACAACGCCAAGGTGCTCGCCGAACTTGAGGGTGTGCCCGACGAGCAGCGCACGGGGCGCTTCGTGTGTGCTCTCGCATTCATCAACGAGGCGGGAGACGAAACGACGGTCGAGGGCACGGTCGAAGGCCGCATTGGGCACGAGCTGCGCGGCAGCGAGGGCTTTGGCTACGACCCCATGTTCATGCCCGAGGAGTTTGGTTTTGAACGCTCGCTCGCTGAGGTTTCCCAAGACGAGAAAAACGCCATCAGCCATCGTGGCAACGCGCTGCGCATCCTGCGCGCGAAGCTCGCGGAGTAAGCGAGGCCGCCGACCTGCTAAATGCTCGTAGCGTTTAACAGGTTTTCGAGCCTGCGGCGGCATCTTTGGCAACGGTCGAATAACGTTTCGCCAGCAGGCGTATTTGCGGGCGTGCAGCGCTATACTTGAGACGAGCGTTGGCAGGGGATTGTCGCCAGCGCACATAAGAAGGAGGTTTTTGCCATGAAGAACATTCTCGTCGCCTATGACGGCTCTGAGACCTCGAAGCGCGCAATCGACACCGCTGCCGACCTCATCGCGTCCGACGCCCGCATTCATCTCGACATCGTGAACGTGGTCTCCATTCCCATGCTTTCCGATGATCAGGCTTCGAGCTTCGCCGCGATTTTGGACCTTATGAAATCCGACGCCGAAGAGGTGCTCGCCGACGCTTTGAATCAGTTCGAAAGCAGGCATCAGCAAAACGGTGTGGACACGCTGCTTGTTTTGGGAACCGACGTCGCATCGGAAATCGCCAAGCTTATCGAAAAGAATGGCTACGACATGGTGGTTATCGGGTCGCGCGGGCTTTCTGGCATGAAACAGTATCTGGGTAGCGTGAGCCATAAGCTGCTCGGCGCAACCAAGGTGCCTGTGCTCGTAGTGAAATAACGCCGAAAATCAGGTAAAACATATCATGCGCAGGAAGGCTTCGCTTATGGCGGGGCCTTCCTCTTTTTCCGTCCCGCTGCGTTTACAATGTGCCCGCAGGCAAAGGAAGGAAGCACCATGAAGAAGTTCTTCAGCGAATTCAAGGAGTTCATCAACCGCGGCAACGTGATGGATTTGGCCGTTGCGGTCATTATCGGCGGCGCATTCACGTCCATCGTTACCGCGCTCACCACGAACATCATCAACCCGCTCATCTCGGTTATCGCAGGCGGCGGCGCCGACACCATTTCGGGCCTCGTTGTTCCCGGCACCGACATCGACTTCGGTGCGTTCATCAGCGCCTGCATCAATTTCCTCATCGTTGCTTTCGTTGTGTTCCTGCTCGTGAAAGCGGTGAACAAGGCTCAGGATTTGGGCAACAAGCTTACGAGCAAGGAAGAAGAAGCCCCCAAGGCTGCGCCCGTGTGCCCGTATTGCTTGGAGGAAGTCAAGGAAGGCGCCACGCGCTGCCCGCATTGCGCCGGCGCATTCGACGCGCCCGCTAAGGCCAAGTAGGCTTAATGGACTGAAAACGCTGCAAGCAAACGGTGCGGAAGGCGTCTTGACGAGAGGCGGCGGCTGAAGATTGCGATCCGTGGTGGTGATTGCGCGTTGTGTCGCAGTCGGAACTAAACGCTTCGGCCGAACGCTGAAGTCGAAAGCTGCGACCGGTCGCTTCGATCGACGTTGAAGCTGGAAGCTGCGCTGGACGCTGGAAACAAATGCTTCGGCTGAACGATCGGGCCGAGAAGTGCGATTGACCGCTGCGGCGGAGGGCTGCGACCGTTTACCGACGCGGTTTGCAAAAACCTTGTGAAGCTGCGCATATGCGCAAAATAGTGGGTCTCGAAAACGTGCGCGTTATGGTAAACTAGCCGAGCTTGTGCGCCGAAAGGTGCCAGGTCCCGTTTGGAAAACCGAGCGGGTTTGTATCTGTAGGCCCCCGAGACATGTTGAGTTCAACCACCATGACGAAGGGTCCCTGTACTTGAAAGGGGTCCGTTTTGACCGAAATCAAGAACACGAATGTCATCGATTTCGAGGACATCTCCGACGACGAGATGAACGCGATGATCGATGGCACCCTGACCGAGTTCGACGAAGGCGATCTGGTCAAGGGCACTGTCGTGAAGATCGAGCATGACGAGTGCTTGCTCGACATCGGCTTCAAGAGCGAGGGCGTTATCCCTGCTCGCGAGCTGTCTATCCGCAAGGATGCCGATCCCTCCGAGATCGTTGCCCTGGGCGACGAAATCGAGGCTCTTGTTCTTCAGAAGGAAGACAAGGACGGCCGCCTGATCCTCTCCAAGAAGCGTGCTGAGTACGAGCGCGCTTGGATCAGCGTCGAAGAGAAGTTCAAGGCCGGCGAGACCGTCACCGGCGAGGTTATCGAAGTCGTCAAGGGCGGCCTCATCCTCGACATCGGCCTGCGTGGCTTCCTGCCTGCTTCCCTCGTTGACCTTCGCCGCGTGAAAGATCTCGACGCCTACCTGGGCACCGAAATCGAAGCTCGCGTCATCGAGATGGATCGCAACCGCAACAACGTCGTGCTGTCCCGCCGCGTGCTGCTCGAGGAAGGCCGCAAGAACGAGCGCGCCGAAATCCTCTCCAAGCTCGTCAAGGGCATGCGCCTCAAGGGCACCGTTTCCTCCATCGTCGACTTCGGCGCCTTCGTTGACCTGGGCGGCATCGACGGTCTGGTTCACATCTCCGAGCTGTCTTGGAACCATGTCAACCATCCCTCCGAGGTCGTCAAGGTTGGCGACGAGGTTGAGGTTGAGGTTCTCGACGTCGACCTGCAGCGCGAGCGCATCTCGCTCGGCCTGAAGCAGACCACCGAGGATCCGTGGCTGAAGCTCATCGAGAGCTACCCCGTGGGCACCATCGTTGATGGCAAGGTCACCAAGGTTGTTCCGTTCGGCGCCTTCGTCGAGCTCGGCAACAACGTCGAGGGCCTGGTTCACATCTCCGAGATGGCTGCCAAGCACATCGACACCCCGGCGCAGGTCGTCAAGGTCGGCCAGGACGTCAAGGTCAAGGTTATGGACATCAACCCCGACCGTCGTCGCATCAGCCTGTCCATGAAGGCCGCTGCTCACGACCTGGGCTTTGAGGTCGAGGTCGACGAGACCATCCAGGCTCCCGAGCCGCGTCAGCCCAAGAAGAAGGCTGCTGCTCCCAAGGCTGAGAAGCCCGCGACCGAAGAGGCCGCTGAGTAAATCTCGCGCCGAGCACGTTCTTGATCGAAGGCTTGGGATGGTTGAACCCAAGCCCGGTTGAAACTTCGCATGGTTTTATAGAAAGCCGCTCCGCATTTGTGGGGCGGCTTTTTTCTGTCTAGAAGGGATGCTCTCGGGATTGGATGGCGCGTAGAGCATAGGGGATACTCTGGGCGAGCATATTGGATGGCGCGCCTTCGGAATGGGCCGTTTGAGTGGGGCATTGTTGGAAGCCGCGCGTTAAGAAGAGGCTTCTTGGGTGAATATTGTTGGATGCCAGCTGATCAAGACTTTTGTATAAAAAGGGGCTCGAATGTGGCATGTTTGGCTCTTTTCTGGCGCTGTGCCGTAGTAGGCTTGGATGTGGTCGCGCTACCGGCTTTTTGACCTGGGAAAACAGAAGGCGTGAGCGTAAGTGTGATTTGATGCTGCGGAACTATGCCACATTCGAGGGCGCTTTTGCGCATGCGTATACGAGTCATGGTAGAATCCAGGGGTTATTGGCAAAGATGGTTGCGTCGGGCACGATGCGGGCGTGGGCGAAGAGCGTGCACGCTTGAGGGAATGCGGGTGAGAGTCCTGCGCTCTACCAGGAACCGTATACGCCGATGGACGGGTTGGCCGTTGCGTAAGAGAGCGTGCATGCGATAGTGATGATGCACATGTTTTATGTTGCAATGGCTTGCAAGTAAAACCGCGGGCACGTGGGCCGTTCAGGTGAGGCGAAGTCGGAATACTCATCCATCGCACTGAGCCCTGGAAGTGAGGTACCGATGAGATTCGGTCCACTCTTTGCGCGCGGAGAAACGCTCGCAACCCGTCGCAATGCGACAGATGGCACGCCCCCGAGCGGCGTCGCCAAAAATAACCCCCATCAATATACAAAAGCTCTTTGGCAGCGCATGGTTGCCGTGCTTGTCGCGGTGTCTATGGCGACGTCGCTTACTCCGAGTGCGGCTTTCGCGAACGAAAACGCCGAGGGTACCGCTGCTGATCAGCCGGCGCTTGCTGCTTCCTCCGATGCTGTTTCGGGCGATGCGGACGCAGGCGATTCCCAAGTTGGAACGGACCACGCGTCTGGTGAGCAAGGCGCCGATGCTGCGGGCGATGCTGGTGCTGCGGGCGACACTTCGACCGTTTCGGGCGCCCTTGTCGATGAGGTGCCTTCCGGCGATTCTTCGAATTCTGAAGAAGCGAACTCCGAAGCGCCTGTCTCTGTAGCATCTGTCGCCTCGGAGCAGGGCGAGCCGAAGGCCGTTGCCACTTCCGCCACGACGCTTTCGAGCGAGGCCAAGGTCTTCATCCAGGACACCAAGGATAAGGACAACTCGTATTCCACGAAGTCGGGGGCGCTCAAGGCTGGCGAGACGCTTTGGGCAAACATGTACGACGAGGACGAGGATGATCTCTACGGTTCTTCCTACTCCGTCGACAATCCCGGCACCTGGACTTACACCTGGCTCGCCGGCACGACCAGGCACAGCAGCAATGTCGCCGACTACACCGAGGTCGTAGGCCACGAGCAGTCGCTCACCGTCACCGCCGCGATGGAAGGCAAATACTTCATCTGCAAGGTAACGGTCGATGGCAAGGACTACTATGGTCCGTCCGTTTCTTCCGGCTCGGGCATCAATGCCAACATCATCCCCGGCCCTGTGCTGGGTGCCGGGCAGATGGAACTCTACAGCGTCAAGCTGAGTAGCGACGTGCCGAACATAGGCGATACCCTGACGGCGACTCCGTACAAGGATTGGTCGAGCCCCGCGGGCTCTGACGCCAAGGTCACCTACACCTGGTCCGCTTCCACCTCTTCCTCCTCGGGCTTTACCAAGATCGAGGGCGAGACGGGCGCTACGCTCGTGGTGGGCGACGACCTCGAGGGTAAGTACATTAAGGTTGAGGCCACTGCCGGCGTCAACACGGTGAGCAAGACCACTTCCAGCAAGGTCAAACAGGCCGGTGCGGTCGAGATCTCGGCCGTGTCCATCGTTAACACCAAGGACAACACGAGTGTCTTCGCAGTAGGGGATACCGCTAAGGCTCGCGCCAAGGAGAAGGGCGGTGCGTCCGGCGCGTTCGTCGACGCGAGCAAGCTCAACTATCAGTGGCAGAGCTCTGACTCCAAGAGCGGCACGTATACCGATATCGCGGGCGCCACGGGTGAGACCCTCGAGCTTACCGACGCTTTGGGCGGCAAGTACCTCAAGTGCAAGGTGTCTTCGAAGATCGGCTCTTATAGCTCGACCAACTCGACGGGCGCTCTCGTTGCGGCTACCGGTTCAATTAATATCACCAAAGTGTCCATGAGCCCCTCCTCGGGCAAAGTTGAGGTTGGTTCCACGATCACGGCGACCGCCACGGCGGGTTCCACCGACGTTACCACCGATTCGCATGTTACGTGGCAGTGGTATAAGGGCACCTCGAACACCGCAAGCTCGTGCAACACGCCTATCGAGGGTGAGACCGGCAACACACTGACAGTGACCGCTGCCCTTAAGGGCTACTACGTCGTGGCCAAGGCCAACGGCGGTTACGGTGAGCAGAGGCCTAACGGCTATTATGCGGCGGGTCCTGTCTCCATCGCTGGCCAAGTTGAGCTTTACGACGTGCAGTTTGAGGGCTCTCCTGCCACCAACGGCGTGCACGTGGGCGATAAGCTCAAGACTAAGGTGCGCAAAAAGGACGGTTCGCGCTACAGCTATATCGACCGCACCGATAATGTGACCTACCAGTGGCAGTATGCAAATAGCAGTTCGAGCTCCGACTCCGCTTACGCCGATATCCCCGGTGCCACCGAGGCCACCTATACCGTTGACGCTGCCTATGCCGGCAAGTATCTGCGCGTGAAGGTGACGAGCGAAAATACCGTTTCCAGCACGCAGAAGAAGAGCTCATACGGCCAGACTGTTGCCCCGCTCGGCCCCGTGACGCTTAAGGGTCAGTACAAGCTGGCAGGCATTGAGCTTGCCGATAAGAACGTTACGCTGAGCGTGGGTTCAAAAATCACGCCGAGTGTGCAGGTGCCGGGCAGCTGGTCGGGCTCGACCAAGGACGTGCCCGACGATGCCGAGCTCACCATGGCGTGGTATGCCAAGGGCGAGGGCGATGCCGATTGGACCGAGCTTACCGACGGCATCGATACGACCGATGGCAGCCTGACTATTTCAGACGCGCTTGTTGGCAAGCGCATCAAAGTTACGGCGAGCGCCCTCGACAACACCGTTGAGTGGGTTTCGCCCGATAGCGTTACCGCAGCGGGGGAGTATAACCTGCTGCGCGTGACCACTACGCCGCAGATCAATAGCGATTCGACCCATCTCGTCTCGGGCGATAGCGTTAAGGCGATGGCGCAGGCCAAGCGCGCCGACGGTTCGGCCACCAACGGTATCGACGTCACCGGCCAGTCGACTGTTGTCTGGTATGCGGCCGACGACGCGAAGGCTCCCGCGGCCGACTGGACGCTTCTGCCCGATATGTCGGGCGCCACGGCAACGGTTTCGGCTTCTGCCGCGGGTAAGTATCTGAAGGCTGTCGCCACGAGCGGCAGCTCGACGGTTGAGCTCGTCTCTGTCAATCCCGTGATCGCCGCAGGCTCGCTTGAGGCCGCAGTCCAAAAGCTCAGCGATGCCAATAAGCAGATCGCTGTTGATTACAGCGCCAAGGGCGGCAACGTCAACGATGTTCTGAAGGCGCAGCTTGCCGATCTGGGATTTACCGATATCGACGTCAAGGTCTCTGAGGGCGGCGTTGACTTTAAGGCCGGGGACGCCAAGGCTACGGTCGGTATCTCCGACGCCCAGGATAAGACCAACGGCGATGTGACGTTCTTCTTCATTGACCCCAACGACTACACCGGTTACAACATCGACGGTCTGCGTAGCGCCGATGTGGTGTTTGAGCTGTCGCGCGATGGCAAGACCGAGTACTACCAGCCCAACAAGTCGGTGCAGGTTGCTTGGGACGAGGCCCGCGTTCAGCAAATGCTCGACGATGCGGCCGAGCAGGTTGCCATCGGTTACGCTGCGGGCGATTCGGCCGAGTCCGTTACGTCTAACCTCACGCTTCCGTACCGCGCGGGTTCTAAGAACAAGTTCGAGGTTAGCTGGAAGAGCTCCGACGGCGATGTCATTTGGCCGTCCGGTTATGGCTGGGACGACTACACCGGTAAGGTGACGCGCGTTTCGAGCGATCGCACCGTAACGCTGACCGCGACGGTTTCGTTTGTGAGCGGTGGCCCGAGCGATGTCGAGGGCTCGCACGACTTCGCCGTGACCGTCAAGGGCGACCCCGAGAAGGTCGCTGCCGACAAGAAGGCACTGCAGGAGAAGGTCGATGCGGCCTTTACCTACGACAATATCAAGTACTCCGGCACCGACGCGGTCGCTAACAAGGATGGCCTGACCGCCGACCTGCAGATGCCGCGCACGAGCACGCTCAATATCGACGGCAAGTACTACAAGGTCGAGTACTCCGCCAGCACCGATGACATCACGTTTAACGGTTACAAGGGCACGGTCTACCAGCCGCTGCCTGGCACCGAGGCAGCGAAGACCAAGGTCACCCTTACGGTGACCGATAAATCCAACGCCGAGGTCACGGCAAGCAAGACCCTTGACTTTGCGATTGCCCCGCAGGACCAGGGCGAGCTCAATGCCGAGCTTTCTCTTATGGAAAAGGCGAAGGCCGGCTATGCTGCCGCCATTCTGAATGGTCAGGACGCTAGTGCCGTTTCGACCGACATGCACGCGTTCCAGAAGGCGTATCTTGATGCCGACGGCAACCTTGCCTGGAGCTACAACAAGGCAACGACCGATTCGACGTCCCTTGGCATTGTTCCGGTTGACCTGCCTGGTTATGACGCGATGTCCGGACAGGATTGGCGCCTGTTTAAGTCGAGCAACAGCTCCATTGTTTCTGCCGAGAACCTCAAGGTCACGCAGCCCGAGTACAACACCAGGGTTGTCGTTTCCTCGCGCCTGACGAGCGAGAAGTACGCTCGCTACGCTGAGCGCTACCCTGGCAACGCTACGTACGCTAAGCTTGCCAACCAGGACGTATCGGTAAAAATCACGGTTCTGGGCACGAGTGGTCAAAATAGCCCCGAGGTCACAGCGACGTGCTCAGTTATTGGCGTCGACGCTAAGGGCAAGCAGCAGACATGGGCTGCCGCTTCGCAGTACACGCTCAAGAACGGCTCGACTGCCGCAGATCTTTCCGAGGAGCTCTTTAAACAAGCCGGCCTTACCGCCGATTACGACCCCAATGGCTCCTGGGGTTGGGTACTCAACTCCATCACCTCGCCTTTTGATACAGACCGCACCCTTGCGAATGATTACGCCGTTACGGGTGCTTATTGGCAGCTATTCATTAACGGCGCTGCCGCATCTGTTGGTGCGGGCGGTTATACCCTCGAGGCGGGCGACTCTGTCGTCTGGTGCTACTCGAAGTACGGTGACGCTGCACCCACCGACCAGCTTTCGGTAAGTTGCACCGTTATCGGCCAGGACGCTTCGGGCGCTCAGCAAACGTGGGCTCAGCCTACGACCGCGCTGGTCGAAGAGGGATCAACGGCCGCTGATCTTTCCGAGCAGGTCTTTAAGCAGGCCGGTATTGGCGCCGACACGGGCACGGGCTCGTACGGTTGGTTCCTCAATTCGCTAACGTCACCGTTCAATAAGAAAGTGACGCTTTCGACCGAACGGGTTGACGAGAGCACCTGGAAATACTGGCAGTTCTTCGTTAACGGTGCGAAGGCCAATGTCGGCGCGGGTAATTACACGCTTAAGGCCGGCGACGAGGTTGCCTGGGTCTATGGTTCCGACGGTGCTATGCCTGGTCAGGTTTCTGTCTCGATGGAGATCATCGGCAAGAAGGACGATAAGGCACAGCGCTGGACCGATCCTTCGACGCAGGTGTTTGTTGAGGGCACGACGATCAAGGACGCTACTGCCGCCTACTTCGATGCTTTGGGCATCGAGTCCGAGATGTACGATATGCCGGGCCATTGGGGTGTCCATAGCCTCGTCTCTCCGGTTGATAGTACCAAGCTGTCTGGTGCCTGGTCGTTCTTCGTCAACGGCGTTCCCGCTAGCCAGATCGATGACGACTATGCACTCAAGTCGGGTGACTCGATTGTCTGGGCTTATGCTGCCGGTGACACCGTGCCCAACCCCGACGAGGTTGTCGTTGACCCCAGCGCCTCGCGCCCGACTGACTGGAAGGCCGATTGGGACGGCAAGTCCAACGCAGCCGTCGAGAATGTTTCTACTCCCACGGGTGCGCTGGCGAGCTCCTGGACGTTCGATTGGAAGGCGTATTCAGGGTCGGCGTATCCCAATGCGAGCGAGCCTATCGTCGTAAACGGCAACGTGTATCTTGCTGTTAACAAGCGTTTGCTAAAGATTGACGCCGAGTCGGGCAAGGTTCTGGCCGAGTCGAATCTTAAGACTGCGATTGGCTACACCGCGCGCCCGATTTATGCGAACGGCTTGGTCATCGTCCCGCTCGACGGCGGTGCGGTCCAAGCTCTGACGGCCGACGCTCTCACGACGGTTTGGGTCACTGACTCCGTGAGCAAAGCCGCTCAGTCAAATTCTCAGCTGACGGTTGATGGCAACTATCTCTACGTCGGCACCGTTGATGTCGACTTTGGAACGAACACGTACAACAACGGCCATCTGACGCGCATCAATATCCTGACCGGCGCTGTTTCTTGGCAGCATGTCAATGCCGACGAGGGTTATTACTGGACGGGCGCGACGGTGGGCGATGACTATGTCTTGGTTCCCACCAGTGCTGGTACCGTCGAGATGCTCAGCAAATCGACGGGCGCTGTGCTCGGAAGCGTTTCGGTTGGTGCTCTTGTCAACTCAAGCTGTGTGCTTTCGGCTGACGGCAGCCATGCCTATCTAATCTCGCGCGACGGTAAGCTGCACGTGTTGGCGATTTCTGATGGCGACTCACGCGATGCGGATGCCGCTTCGCGCATTACTGAGGAGCGCGTGGTTGACCTTGGCCTTACCGGCTGTGCGTGCGCGCCTTCGATGCATGACGGCAAGCTGATTGTCGGCGGCGAAGCCAATGGCAGCGCTGCGCTCGCTATCATCGATCTGAACAACGGCTTTACTACGACGCTGATTACGACGGCAGACGGCTCCCAGCTGACGGCTGGCATTCTTGGTGGCATTAAGGGCGCTCCGCTGGTGAGTGCCCAGGCAGATGGCACGTATGTGTACTTTACGGTTAACTACGGCGAGACCTCTGATTTCGTTAACTACACCTCAGGCGGTGGCGTTTATCGCTACAAGCTGGGCGATGCCGAGGCTTCGGGTGTGTTTAGCGCGACGGGGCACTATAACTGTTGCGACTCGCCGATCGCGTGTGATGCCAAGGGCAATCTGTACTACATCAACGACTCTGGCACGTTGTTTAAGCTGAACGCAGGCATGAAGGTCTCGTTTAACACTGGCGAGGGATCCAAGGTCGATTTCCAGACCACGGCTGCCAACGGCTCTGTCACTAAGCCTGCCGACCCGACGCGCGAGGGCTACACCTTCGCTGGCTGGTACACCGATGCAGCATGCACGAAGGCATACGATTTCGCGACCGCAGTAACGTCCGATATGACGCTGTATGCCAAGTGGACGAAGAACGAAGCGTCTTCGCCTGACACTGATAATGCTGGCGGCAAGAAGGACAACGCGGGCACGCAGTCGGCGTCGCAGGGCGGTTCCGTGCCACCTTCTTCGCTGCCTTTGTCGCAAAGCGCGCTTCCCAAGAACGATGATGAAAAGGCCAACGATGGCAAGAAGACCGACGACCAGAAGAGCGCGAAGGCAAGCGATGCGAAGTCTTCCTCGAAGGCTGAAAATGATACTGCCGCCAAATCGGCGGCTGCCGCAGACGACGGTGCATCTTCAACCGAGAGCGCTCCTATTTGGCCTTACATTGTTTTGGCGGTCGGCGTTGCTGGTCTTGCTGCCGCCACTGTGTGGTTCGTCGTCGCCCGTCGCAAACGTGATGGGGATGAATAACGAAGCATGTCTGACGAAATGAAACCCACTTCGGAAGACGCGAAAATCACGGCGGGGAATGCTCCTCGCCGTGATTCGGCGGAAGCGGCGGCCCTTACCGTGGGGTCGCCGTCTTCGTCTTCCTCATCTCAAACGGCGCCTTCGGGCATGGCGCCGAAGCGCACATCGCTCTCTTTGGCGACGCGTGCGGGCATCGCAGCTCTCGCGGTGGTGTCGGTGCTGTTCATCGGCGCTTCGGCATTCGCTTTGACGAATGGCTTTGGCCTTCCGGCCGACTCTCCTGTCGTTAAGGCCGCGGAAAGCGTCGGAATCGTGCGCTCTGTCGATGTCGAGGCTTCATCTGCCGACGGTGCCGACGAGGCGAAGGCTGGCAAGGGTGAAGATTCGAACGAAGCCGATGCGGCCAATAAAGAATCCGAAGACAAGAAAGACGCGTCGAGTGACACCTCTGGAAGCGACGAATCGAAATCGAAGGGCGATGGGTCCTCGTCTGACAACTCGGACTCCAGTGGATCTTTCGATTCGGGCTCCTCTTCATCCTCGGGCGGCAGCTCGTCTTCGAACGCCGGTTCGGGGTCGAGCTCTTCTTCCTCGGGCTCTTCAAGCTCGAGTTCTTCGGCGGGTGGCTCTTCGCAACCGGGCACTTCCGCACCTGCCGGCACGGTAACCGTGTATGTTTCCGTATCGAGCTCTGCGGTGGGCAACCCCGTTTCGGGCGGCGGAACCTTCACGTTCAACCAAGGTGCGACGGTCTACGATGCCCTGTGCGCGTGCGGCCTTTCGATGAACGCATCGAACACGGGTTACGGCATATACGTAAGTGCCATTGGCGGCCTTGCCGAAAAAGAGCACGGCGGACACAGCGGCTGGATGTACTCAGTGAACGGCGCCGTTCCCATGACGGCGTGCAGCAACTATGTGCTCTCCAACGGCGATTCCGTTTCCTGGTATTACGTGACGGGCTAGTATGACCAACGTTTTCCATACATATCACCCTGCAGTGGCGTTCGTCTTTTTGGCGAGCGCCCTTGCGCTGTCTATGGCATGTTTGCACCCCGTATTCGTGGCGCTGTCGCTCGCGGGTGCCCTTGCGTGTTCGTGCGTGTGCCGCGGCGGTCGCGCCACGCTGCTGTCTCTTCGGTGGATTGTTCCGTTGTGCCTGGTCGTTGCCGCAGCGAACCCGTTTTTCGTGGCGTCGGGCTCAACCGAGCTGTTCCGCATAGGGCAGCGCGCCATCTATGCCGAAGCGCTTTTGTACGGCCTGTGCTCGGGCGGCATGTTCGCGTCGGTGTTTCTGTGGTTCGCGTCTTATTCCTCCTGCATGGATTCCGAAAACTCGCTCGCGCTGTTCGGAAACGCCGCGCCCGTCGTTACGCTCATGGTCTCGCAGGTTTTGCGCTTGGTGCCGCAATTCGTTTCACGCGGCCGTGCCATCGCCGACGTGCAAGACAGCATGAGCGCCGCGGCTCCTCGCACGAAGAAAGATGCCGCGCAGGGACGCATGCGCATCGTAAGCGTGCTCATGGGGTGGGGCATGGAAGACGCCCTGGAGCGAAGCTGCGCCATGCGCGCGCGCGGCTACGATTGCGGCGCACGGCGCACGACATATGCTCGTTTTCGCCTGGGCGCATCTGACGCCGTGGTGCTCGCTGCGGTGGTCGCCCTCGCGCTTGCAAGCGCGGTGTGCGCGTGGCTGGCGTTTTCTGGCTTCTCGTTTTATCCCGTGGTCGCGGGCGTCGCGCCGTTTTGGCTGTATCTTCCCTATGCGCTGCTCATGCTGGTGCCTCCGGCGTTGTGGCTGCGCGATTGGTTGCAATGGAGGTCGTGCGAATGACGAACGAACACAATACTGCGCTCGCCGTGGAAACGCGTGGGCTTGCGTTCGCATACCCCGTGGGCAGCGGCGAGCCCGCGTTTGAGATTTCGTGGCCCGACCTGCGCATTGATCAAGGCGCTTTTTGCGTCGTAGTGGGTTCGACGGGTTCGGGCAAAACCACGCTCTTGCGCTCGTTGAAGCCCGAGCTTGTGCCTGCGGGCGCATATCGCGGCTGGGCACGCGTTTTGGGCCGCGTTGCAAGTGGGGAAGGCGTGCGGGGCGAGCAAACATTTACGGCGCTTGAGTCGGCGCAGTCGATTGGCTTCGTGATGCAAGACCCCGCCGCGCAAATCGTATGCGACACGGTATGGCATGAGCTTGCGTTCGGGCTTGAAAACGTCGGCATGCCGCAAAATGAAATGCGCAGGCGTGTGGCCGAAGTCGCACACTTCTTTGGCATTGAACCATGGGTGCGCAAGAAAACTGAAGACCTCTCGGGTGGCCAGAAGCAAATCGTGAACCTGGCCAGCGTGCTGGCGTTGCGACCGCGCGTGCTGCTGCTCGACGAGCCCACGGAGCAGCTCGATCCGAATGCCGTGAAGCAGTTCTTGTTCCTGCTGGGCCGTGTAAATCGCGAGCTTGGCATTACCGTGGTCGTCGCGACGCATTCCCCTGAAGATGTTGAGGCGTATGCGACGCAGCGCATCGATCTGGATGCGTCGGGCGCTCCTGCGCCGCGCGAATTGGCAAAAGCGGCCCTTGCGCCCCGTTGGGAAGCGCGTGTGGCGGCATGTGCGCATGCCGATGCGGCGATTCGCGTTCGCGATGTGCATTTTCGTTTCGACCGCCGCGAGCCGTGGGTGCTGCGCGGCATCGATTTGAATATCGCGCGCGGTTGCGTGCATGCGCTCGTGGGCGGCAACGGCTGCGGTAAAACCACGCTTTTGCGCTGCTTGGCGGGCGTGTTGAAGCCGCAACGCGGCCATATTGACAACGCTCTAAGGTATTCCCAGGCCTTACTTCCTCAAGATCCGAAGGCGCTGTTCGTATGCGATTCGGTGCGCGAGGAGCTTATGGAGTGGTCGACTCGCTGCGGCTATGGGCAGCATGAAGCCGCAGCTATGGCGCGGCGTTTTGGGCTTGAAAGCTTGGGAGCGCGCCATCCGTATGACCTTTCGGGCGGCCAGCAGCAAAAACTCGCGCTCGCGAAGCTTCTGCTCGCGAACCCCGAGGTACTCTTTCTCGACGAGCCCACCAAGGGGCTCGACCCGGCGTCGTGCGCCGATTTCTCTCGAACGGTGCGCGAGCTTGCCGATGAGGGCAAAACGATCGTTTTCGTGACGCACGATCTTGATTTCGCGCTCGTCACGGCCGATTTCGTGTCGATGCCCTTCGATGGCGAAATAGCGTGCACCGAACCTGTTCAGGCGTTCTTTGCAAACAACATCGTCTATCGCCCGAACGTTAAAAGCCGCCTTTTCGGCGAAATTGCGGCAGAAGGCGGGCGTGCATAATGGGGGCGACACACGGGAACGCTGGCGTTCGCACTCGCATCGCGGCCGAGATCGTTGCCATTTTCGCCACGCCTGTTGTGTTGGCGGCGTGCGCCGTCGCGAATTTCAACCAGACCGCCTTGCTCACGCTCGTCGTGGTGCTTGCGAGCATAGGTGTCTTTTTCGCGAGCTATGAGGCGTCGCGCCCCCGTCTGCGCGACATCATGCCCACGGTGGTGTTGGCCGCCCTTGCCGCAGCGGGCCGCATCCTGTTCGCGCCTATTCCCGATTTCAAGCCGGTGAGCGCCATCGCGATTATCGCCGGCGTCGCATTCGGGCGTAAAAGCGGGTTCATGGTGGGCGCTTTAGCGGCGCTCGCTTCGAATTTCTTCTTCGGCCAAGGCCCGTGGACACCGTGGCAAATGTATGCCTGGGGCTTGGTTGGCTATGGGGCCGGGTTGCTCGCGATGGTGCCTGCAAAGCGACGAGTGACAGGGTCGAAGAACTCTTGTCGGGCTCGTAGCGGGGAAGCGCACGGCATCGCGAGCGATTCAGCGTACCCCGTTGCGCCTGATGAAGAAACCGAAAGCGCCGCCTTGTTGCCGCGTCAGGCGCGTACCGATAAGGAAAACCGCGCCTGCTCCACTCGCCGCCTGATCGATGCGCATCCCACCATCGTGTACGCATACGGTTTTCTGGCTTGCCTCGGGTACGGCTTCATTCTGAATGCGTGGAGCATCTTGAGCTTCTTCCACGCTCAGGCGTCAGGATGGGCGGGCATCTTGGCGGTGTATGCGACGGCCCTGCCTTTCGATATCGTGCATGGCGTAGCGACGGTTGTGTTCTTGCTCGCTTTGTATGGCCCGTGGCGTCGCAAGCTCGAGCGCGTGCGCAGGAAGTTCGGTTTGGCGTAGGAGCAGGCAATGCGGCGAATGCTCGCCACCGAAGCTCATGGCCGCCTTGCCTTGGCGCGCAAGGGGGGCGCGTCCGCTTAGCGCCGTTTTCGAACGAGACCCTGAATATTCTTCTGTAATATGCATTTTCTTGAATATGCTGTTATGACGTGCCTTCTTTTTCACATTCGTGCTTTAGTGTGCTAAACTGCCCAAATTATTGCCTCGTATGGAAAGAAGGAATTACCCATGTCTTCTGAACAAGAAGCCATGAGCTTTGAGACCGAGGGCCTGTACGTTTCGGAATCGGAACGTCAGGGTTGGTGGTCAATCGCTCGCATTTGGATTGGCAACGCCTTCAATGTCTCATCGCTTATTACTGGTGCCGCGCTCGGCGCGGGCCTCACGTTGTTCGATAGTTTCTTGGCTGCGTTTATCGGCTTTGGCATTATCGTCGCCTATATGAGCCTCGTGGCTATGGAATCGGCCGATGTGGGACTTCCCACGGCGCCCCTTTCCACGGCGGCACTCGGCAAGAAAGGCGGACGCTACATCGTTGGCTTCATCATGGGCGTGTCGCTCGTGGGCTGGTTCGGCGTGCAGGCTGCCGTGTGCGGCGCGTCGTTTTCGATCGCTTTCGCCGACCTTACGGGCTTCGAGATTCCTGTATGGATTTCCGCTGTCGTGCTTGGCGCGCTTATGCTCGCATCGGCGATTTACGGCTTCGATGGCGTGAAGTGGGTGAACACGGTTTCTGCTGTGCTGCTGTTCGTCATTTGCGTGTACGGTTTGGGCATTTCTATCGCGGGTACTGGCGCCGATTCCATTTTCAACTATGTGCCCGTCGAGGGCATGGGTTTGGCTGCTGGCATTAGCATCTCCGTCGGCCTGTTTGCCGTAGGCGGTGCTAGCGTGGGAGACTTCACCCGTTACGCGAAAGACCGCAAAGCCGCCGTGGTTTCGAGCGTTGTTGGTGTGTGGCCGGTGAACATCCTTGTGCTCATGATGGGCGCTGTGCTCGCTATCGCCGTTCCTGAATCGGGCGGCGACATCACTATCGTGCTTTCGAGCATGGGCTTGGCACTTATTTCCGTGGTCGCCATCGTGGCTTCCACGTGGGCCGTAAACGTTGGCAACGCCTATTCCGCCGGCTTGGCATTTACGGCCATGGCGGGCAAGGGCGAGGAATCGTACAAGCTCACCACGATGATCGCCGGTATTGTCGGTCTCGTCGCCGCTGCCGCGGGCATCATGGATTACTTCACCACGTTCCTTACATTCCTTTCGGCCATGGTCCCTGCGCTCGCCGGCACCATGATTGCCGACTACTTCTTCATTCGCAAAGGCTGCCCCGAGAACTTCAAGCCTCTCGAGGGCATCTCGGCGCCGGGCGTCGTGAGCTTCGCGGTGGGCGCCGTGTTTGCCATGGTGACGGGCGGCACGTTCGTGGGCACGCCGCTCGAAATGCTTGATTTCCCGCTGTTTATTGGCCCTGTGAACGGCATTGTCGTTTCCATGATTTTGTACGTGATTATCTACAAAGCCATGAAGTTGCCTGCATTTGACGGTTCTATCGTGCTTTTCACGAAGAAGTCGGCCGAATAGGGTAGTCTGGAAATACTGCGCTACAAGCCGCTCGCAAGGGCGGCTTTGCTTTAATCGGGGTGCCCCGCGGGGGCGCCTGAAGGTAAGCGGCATATGTCGCAAAGTGCCCTGCCGCGTGCGGCGGGGCTGAACTAGGAAGGGGGCTCGCGTGAGGAAAATCGGAATCGAAGATATCGACGACATCGCGCTTGGCTCATCGCTTTTGGGTTCGGGTGGCGGCGGCGATCCATACATGGGTCGCTTGGAGGCCATCGCAGCCGTGAAGAAGTATGGTCCGGTCGAGCTGCTTGACATTGATGAAGTGCCTGACACCTGGACCGTCGCGCCCATTTGCGGCGTCGGCGCTCCGAGCGTGTCGCTCGAGAAGGGCACGAACGGAGTCGAGTATCCCAAGGTTCGCGCCATGATGGAGCGCATACTTGGCCGCAAGCTCGATGCGTTTTTGCTTTCCGAGGCGGGCGGCATGAACTCCATGGTGCCTATTTCCGCGGCCGCTCGAGCGGGCCTGCCGCTCATTAACGCCGACGGCATGGGCCGCGCGTTTCCGGGCATTCAGCAAGACACGTTCACGCTGAACGGCGTGTCCACCAACCCCTTCATCATTGCCGATGAAAAGGGCAACTGCACGGTGCTCACGACCATCAACAACGACTGGACCGAGGAAATCGGCCGTGAAATCACCACCGCATGCGGCGGCCAGGTGACCACGCTCGCATCGCCCATGAGCGGCGAGAAAATGGAGACGAGCGTCGTCGTTGGCACAGTCGATTATGCGCAGAAGCTCGGTCGCATCATTCGTACGGCGACCGACGCCGACAATCCCGAGCAGTTCTTCCTTGGCGAAAGCGGGGCCTTCCGCTTCTTCAAGGGCAAAATCACCGACGTGCTGCGCGAAACGCGCGACGGCTTCAACTTCGGCCGCGTGACGCTTGAAGGCATCGGTGAAGACAAGGGCAAGAAAGCCGTGGTCGAGTTCCAGAACGAGAACATCTACGCCGAGGTCGACGGCGAAATCGTGGCTACGGTGCCCGATCTTATTTGCCTGGTCGATTCCGAGACGTTCGTGCCCATTACCACCGAGAACCTGAAATACGGCAAGCGCGCCCTCGTCGTGGGTCTGCCGTGCGACGCCGCATGGCGCACGCCTCGCGGCTTAGAACTCGCCGGCCCCGCGTGGTTCGGCTTGAAAGACGTCGAATATCGCCCCGTTGAGGAGCGTTGCGCCGAGTTTTCGAAGGAGGAGAGCCATGCGTAAAATCGGCATTTCCGATATCGAAGACATCGCTTTGGGCGCAGCGCTTTTGGGCGCGGGCGGCGGCGGCGACCCCTACATTGGCAAGTTGCTCGCCATTGGCGCCGTGAAGGAATGCGGTGAGGTGTCGCTCATCGACGTCGACGAGCTTTCTGACGACGACGTCGTTGTTCCCGTTGCAAGCGTGGGTGCTCCGACGATTCTCACCGAGAAGGGCGTGGGTTCTAACGAGTTCACCAAGCTCATCGATATGGTGGGTTCCTACTACGGCAAGAAAATCACGGCCATCATGCCCATCGAGGCTGGCGGCGTGAATTCCATGCTGCCCATTGCCGCGGCAGCGCGCCTGGGTCTTCCCATGGTCGACGTCGACGGCATGGGCCGCGCGTTCCCCGAAATTCAAATGGTCACGTTCACCATTGGCGGCGTGTCGGCAAGCCCTATGCTCTTCATTGACGAAAAGGGCAACATGGGTCTTATGGAGACCATCAACAACAAATGGGTCGAGAACATTTGCCGTGCTGGCTGCACCGCATGCGGCGGCAGCGTGGTGTCGACCGAGTACGTCATGACGGCCTCGCAGGTGCGCGAATTCGGCGTGCGCGGCATCGTCACGCGCAGCCAGGAACTGGGCCGTGCGATTCGCGGCATCAAGAACTGCCCCGAGAATATGACGCCCGAAGAATACTTCTTCGACTACACCGGCGGCTTCCGCCTGTTCAAGGGCAAGATTGCCGACGTGCTGCGCGAGACCCGCGGCGGCTTCAACTTCGGCAAGGTCGTGCTCGAGGGCATCGGCGAAGACAAGGGCGGCCATGCGGAAGTCGATTTCCAGAATGAGAACCTGTGTGCGACGGTGAACGGCGAAATTCTTGCCACGACGCCCGACCTCATTTGCCTGGTCGACACCGAAACGTTCACGCCCGTGCCCACCGACGCGTTGAAGTACGGCAAGCGCGTGCTGGTCGTTGGCCTTCCGTGCTACCACTTGTGGCGCACCGAGAAGGGCATTGAGCTGGTGGGACCGCGCTATTTCGGCCTGAATACCGATTACATCCCTGTCGAAGAGAGATGTAAGGGGTAGCGAATCCCGCCCGCAGCTCTCGCACGCGGAGGCGTCTGCGAAATGCGGCGCGCCTACCGCTCGCTTTGCTCGCTATGCGTTGCGCCTCGTTTTTCCAGTTTTTTATAAAGCAAGAATGAGGAAAACGAAATTTCGCCAACGCCTCCGCGTGCGGGAGCTGCTAGCCCAATGCGCTATGCGGGCCGGCCTCGCAGCCGAGCCGAGAACAAAACTTCGCATTTCTCAAACTTCTTTTTCTAATGCTGAGAATGCGAGGAGCGACGCATAGCGAGCGAAGCGAGCGGTAGGAGCTCCGTGTTTTGAGCTCGGTTCGGTTGCGAGGCCGGCCGAGCGGTAAGAAGAACTGCAACTTGAAGAAAGTTGAGGAGATATGTACAAACTTGGCATTGATGTCGGCGGCACCAACACCGACGCCGTTTTGATTGACGAGAACCTGAAGGTTGTCGCCGCGGTGAAGAACCCCACCTCGGGCGATATCTACGAGGGCATCATGGGCGCGGTTGACGCCGTGCTCGCCCAGGCGAACATCGATCGCAAACTCATCAAGCAGGCTATGCTCGGCACCACGCAGTGCACGAACGCCATCGTCGAGCGCAAGGGGTTGGCTCCTATTGCCATCCTGCGCATCGGCGCACCTGCTTCTGTGGGCATTCCTCCCATGGTCGATTGGTCCGACGATATTGCTGCGGTTGCCGTTGACACTGCCATTATTGGCGGCGGCTTTGAATTCGACGGCAAGCGTTTGGCCGACTTCGACGAGGCTGCATGCCGCGCCTTCTTCGAGGGCGTGAAGGGCAAGGTCGAATCGGTCGCCATTAGCTGCGTGTTCGCCGGCGTGCGCAACGATGACGAGCTCGCCGCCGCCGCGATTGCCCGCGAAGTGCTCGGCGACGATGTGCGCATTTCCATCTCGAGCGAGATTGGCTCCATGGGCTTGGTTGAGCGCGAAAACGCCACCATCTTGAACGCTGCGCTCCACCTGGTTGCTGAGCGCTTCACCGAGGGCTTTGCGAAGAGCTTGGCCGAGCGTGGCATTACCGAGGCCGACGTGTATCTGTCCCAGAACGACGGCACGCTCATGACTATTGATCACGCGCGCCGTTACCCGATTCTGACCATCGCATGCGGCCCCACGAACTCCATTCGCGGTGCAAGCTATCTGAGCCGCATGGATGACGCCATCGTCATTGACGTGGGCGGTACCACCACCGACCTGGGCGTTCTGCAGGCCGGCTTCCCGCGCGAGAGCGGCGTTGCCGTGACCATCGGCGGCGTGCGCACTAACTTCCGCATGCCCGACGTTATCTCCATCGGTTTGGGCGGCGGCTCCATCGTTCGTGAGCACGAAGACGGCACCGTGACCGTTGGCCCCGATTCCGTGGGCTATGAAATCACCAAGAAGGCGCTCGTGTTCGGCGGCGACACCCTTACCGCAACCGACATTGCGGTGCGCCTTGGCATGGCCGAAGTGGGCGATGCGAGCAAGGTCGCTCACATCGACGAGGGGTTTGCCAAGAAGGCCATGGCCGTTATGCGCGAGATGGTCGAAGAGGGCATCGATATGATGAAGGTGTCCAACGATGACATCGACGCCATTCTGGTGGGCGGCGGCTGCATCATTCTGCCGACCGACCTCGCTGGCACCGCGACCTGCGTGAAGCCCGAGTTCTCGGGATGCGCGAACGCGATCGGTTCCGCCATCTCGAAGGTGAGCGGCACCTATGAGGCGCTCGTCGATTATGACGAGACCCCTCGCGACCAGGCGCTCGAGGCCGCTCGCGCTGCCGCGATCGAGGCTGCTGTCGAGGCTGGCGCTGTGCGCGAAACCGTCGAGATCATCGATTCCGAAGACGTTCCGCTGCAGTATTACCCCGGTCACACCAACCGTGTGAAGGTGAAGGCTGCGGGCGATTTGAGCGCAGCTCTCTAAGCCGCAAGCCATTAAAAGTAAAGGCGCCGTTCCTGCGAGTGAACTGCGCCCCAAATCTTGGACGCATTAATTAAAACTCGCGGCTATGCCGCCATCAAGGACTGATTCCGGAACTCCTCCGGGGTCAGTCCTTTCAGTCTCTTCTGCCTGCGGCGCGTGTTCCAATGGACGATGTAGGCCTCCAAATCCGCCTTGAACGACTCGAAGTCGTCCCAGTCGCGGCCCCGGAAGAATTCATCCTTCATGTGTCCGAACAGCCCCTCGGTGCAGGCGTTGTCCAGGCAGTTTCCCTTGCGCGACATGCTCTGCACGAAGCCCGCGCCGCGCAGCCTTTCCACGTACCTGGCGCTCTGGTATTGCCAGCCCATGTCGGACTGCATCACCGGATGCGCGCCGGCGGGCACCAGCGGGACGAGCATGTCGAGCATCTCGTCCTGCTGCGCCATGTTCGGCGACTCGGATATCGACCAGGCGGCGATCTCCCCGCTGCCGAAGTCGTAGGCCGGCGCGAGGTAGGCCTTGCCGAACGAGCACTTGAACTCGGTGACGTCGGTGCCCATCTTCTGCCACGGGCCGTCGGCGGCGAAGTCGCGGCCGATCACGTTCTCGAAGGTCTCGCCGACCACCCCCTTGTACGAGTTGTACCTGTGGTAGTCGGTCTCTCGCCGTATGCCGCAGCGCAGGCCCATCTCGCCCATCATCTTGAGCACGGTCTTGTCAGCGACGACGGCGCCGCGCTCGGCGCGCAGGCACATCGCGATCTGGCGGTGCCCGCACCCGTTGGGCGTGCGGGAGAATATCTCCCTGGCGGCGTCCCACAGCTCGGGCCTGGTGGGATTCTTCGGATGCGCCAGCGCGTAGTAGTAGGTCGAGCGCGCCAGCCCGGCGCATTCCAGCAGGTCGGAAAGCGCGAATCGCCCCGAAAGCTCGCTCACGGCCTCGGCCCGCGCCCGGGCAGCAAGCCCAGCTCCGCCTTCAGGGCTATCGATTTTTTTAGGTACGCCACCTGGGCCTCGAGCCTTCTCACCTCGCGCTCGAGCTGCTGCTCGCGCGTCGCCGGGGCGGCTTCGGCCCCCTTCGGCCTGCCCTTGGGCTTGGGCCTGAGCGCCTCGGCCCCGCATTCGCGGTACTTGCGGCACCAGGAGTCCAGCGGCGATTTCGACGCTATCCCGAATTCCCTCATGACCTCGGGCTTCGCCCGCCCTGAATCGACCACGGCGCTCGCCGCGGCCACCTTGGTCTCCCAGTCGTATGACCTCGCCTTTCCCATATCAAGCAGGACCTCCCGTCCGACGGCGCGAAACGTCTCGTGCCATTTTCTCACGGCGCAAGACGGGATTCCAAGCGCGCAGGCAACGGCATCGCGGCCGAGCCCCCTCTCGAACATGTCGGCGGCAGCAGACCTGACGCCTTGACCGTATACGGTCATAAGAAAACCTCCCATTCCTCGGACTTTTATTTCCTTGTCCAAGAAATGGGAGGCAGTTCACGAGAGGGGCGGCGCCTTTTTCGTGCGGCACAAACGCGTGGCACGTGACGTGGTGAAGTGGGGTCGGCTTAAGGAAGTTGCGGAATCTCGAGCATCTTTTGCTTGAGCTCGGCCTCGATGCGGCGCATCTCCACTTCGGCCTCGGCGCGCTTCTGGCGGCCTTCGGCCTGAATTTGCAGCACCTCGTCGAACGTCTTGATAAGCGTTTCGTTAGTCTGCTTCAGCGTTTCGATATCGACGATGCCGCGCTCCGATTCCTTTGCCACCTCGACGGTGGAGGTGTGCAGCATTTCGGAATTCTTCTTCAGCAAGTCGTTCGTCATGTTGGTGACGGCGGTTTGTGCGCGCACGGCCTCTTGTGAATTCGCAATGCCGAGCGCTAGAACCATCTGGCTTTTCCACAGTGGAATGGTGTTCACGATGGTGGTTTGGATTTTCTCGACCAACGTGATTTCATTGTTTTGCACGAGACGAATCTGCGGTGCGGTTTGCATGGCGATGGTGCGCGTGAGGTCGAGGTCGGAAAGCTTCTTCTCGAAGCGCGTGCACATGGCGTCGAGGTCTTGTGCGGCTTGCGCGTCTTCAGCGCGACCCGTGGCTTTTGCCTTGTCCACGAGTTCTTTCAGCTCGACTTCGCGCACTTCAGCGAGTTTTTTCTTGCCGGCCAGAATGTACATGGTGAGCTCTTTGAAGTAGGCAAGATTGAGCTCGTACATCTTGTCGAGCGTGGCGGCGTCTTTCATAAGGGTCATCTGGTGGCCCTGCAGCGCTTTCACGATTTTGTCGACGTTGGCCTCGGCCTTGTCGTAGCGGGCGCGCAGCGATTCGATTTTGTTGGCGCCTTTCTTGAAGAAACCGAACAGGCCCTTCTCCTCGGTCGCATCGAAGCTGCGCAGCTCGGTCACGGCATCGCTAAGAAGGCCACCGACCTCGCCCAAGTCTTTCGTTCGCACGCTCTCGAGCGCCGTGTCGCTGAAATCGGCCATTTTCTTTTGGGCGCCGGCGCCGTACTGCAGAACCATCGCGGTGTCGCGCACGTTGATCTGCTGCGAGAAGCTTTCGACCATCTTCTTCTCTTCTTCGGTCAGCATGCTGTCGTCGAGCCTTGCGGGTACTTCGGCGGCATTGCTCGCGGGAGCCAGGGCGTCGCCGCTCGTGTTAGCGAGCGTGGGCACCGGCGCGGCATCGAGCGTCGGCGCGAGCGTGAGCTCGACGGTGGGGGTTTCGGTTTTGACGTCGGTCATGGTTGTGCCTTTCTTTGAGACTCGCGCGCCCCCAGAGGGGGCTATTCGCTCTTTTGCTTATCGAATGGGCTTTCTACCAGGCCTTCCTGTGCAAGCACGGTATGCAGCACCGAAATGTCTGAGGAAACGTCGATTGCCATATCGCGGAACACCGAATCGAGCAGCTTCTCGAACGCGACGTTCAGGCTGTCGAGCGCGCCTTCGATCTCGCGTTTCGACTGCGAGATGGTTTCGCTTTGGATAGGCTGCGCGTCCAGGTCGCGGTAGGCATCAAGAAGTTTGACCGTGGTTGGCAGGTAGTAATCCATCAAATGGTCCAGGTCGTCGATGACTTCGGGCCGCTCGGCCGCGCGATCGAAAATCGTACGTACCACGTGTTCAATCTGGTCGATCTTCTTGCTGAATTCCGGGTTTGGAATTGCCTTGTTGCTCTCGCGAATTTGCGCGATATAGGCATTTCCACGTGCGAGCAAGGCTTGCGTTTCGGCGTCAAGCTGCGAATGCTCGCTTTGCGTGAGCGCTCGCTGCTGTTTCTTTTCGAGCGCCTTGCCGCGTGCCTGGCGGTATTGCTGATAGGCGTCGTTGGTAAGCGCCAGGAAGTTTTCGCCGTCGCCGAGCGCCGCTTGCTTGAAAAGCCCGTGCGAGAGCATCGCCTTCACGTTTTGGCGCACGTTTTCGGTTGTATCGGCGGTGCTGGCCGCGATTTCGTCGAGGTAGCAGAAATCGCGCAGGCCAATGGCGTCGCGGTAGCGCTCGAAGCGGTTTACGAGGTTCAGGCGTTTAATGCCCATCGCGAACAGAGCGCCGCCTGCGACCGTCGCCGCAGCAAGAATGCTTCCCACAAGAATTGAGCCCGCGCCAATCGTGAAAATTGTGCCAGCGAGGCCCGGCACGCCCAAAACGACGCCCCAACCGACGAGCGCGATGCCAACGCTGCGTTGCCCGCTGGGGTTCGCGTAAATCGTTGCCATCTGTTCTTCGCGACGCTTCTTGGCCTGTGCGAGGGCATATTGTTCCTGGCCTCGTCGAATGCCATCCGATGCAGAGCTTAGGCCGCGCGCGATGCCCTCGGCGGCGATGCCGATGCTTTTTTCGATGGTTGACTGAAGATTGCTGAAATCTTGCGAGTCCACGGCGTTTTGCACCGCATTGAAAATCTGGTCGCCGATGTTTTTGGAAGAAGCCATAGCTGCCTCTCTGGAAGCGAATAATGCGTACGTGCTCGTACTTGTTTCTTACGCCGATTCTATCGCAAGAAGGTAACGGTGACGTAACCAACTTGGCGGTGCGTGACGATGCCGTAACCAAACCGGTGCAGCGCGTTGCGCGGCATCGCACTCGAACCATGCAGGTTCCGATGCAATTTGCTTTTACGATTGCGCGTTCGGGTTGCGTTGTTCGGTCGCTGTTTTCGCCCCGATTCCCGATTGCATCATGCGATGCGGTACATTTCTGCGACGCGGTATTCGCCTGGGCAACTTGGCTTTTGAGCGAAGAACGGTTGTCTGCGTGCTTTTGATGCGCTGTTCATGGTTATTATAGGAGCATTGTTGTGCATGCTTAAAAGACTGGGAAGGGCCCAAGGTATATGACCGCATCGAATTCGCTTGCGACGCCTCCAAAAAAGAAACTCCCGCTGCTGCTTAAGATATATGCGGTTGCGCTTATCGCGCTCTCGGTAATCTCGATTCCGATAGCGGCGATTTTGGGCTTCTACCTGCCGTCGCTTACTAGTGATGCCGGAGCGCCGATCGACACGACGACCCTCGTTATCGCCATAGTTCAAATCGCTCTTACGGGCGTTGGCGCGGTTATGTCCATTGTTTTGGGCGTGCGCATGCTTCGCGACCGCCGTCGCGGTGCGCGCATTGCGGCCGAAATTCTCGTAGCGATCAACGTCGCCGTTATGGTGTGCGAGGTCATGCTTTCGGGCTTGCATGGCCCGGGCCTCTATGAAGTGCTGCATTTGGTGTTCCTTATCGCCCTGTTGTCGTATATCGACCCCTCTCTTTCGGAAGAGCGCCGCCTTCAGCGCAAGCTGGCCGACCTTGAGACGCGCGAGCGTGCCGAAGATGGAACCCTCGGCCGCGACGAGACGGGCAAAGGCTATATCGAGCTGAACTTCTTCAACTTGTTCTGGATTTTCGTGGTGTGCTGCGTACTCGGTTTGATTATCGAGGTCGTCTATCACATGGCTGTTGTTGAGCCAGGCGTCTACCAAGACCGCGCGGGTCTTCTGTATGGACCGTTTTCGCCGATCTACGGTATTGGGGCGGTGCTCATGACCATTGCGCTCAACCGTTTCCATAAAGCCAATTTCCTTGTGATTTTTTTGGTGAGTGCCGTTATCGGCGGCGCGTTCGAGTACTTGGTGAGCTGGTTCTTCCAGTTCGCATTCGGCATTATGGCCTGGGATTATACGGGCACGTTCCTCTCTATCGACGGCCGAACCAACGGCATGTTCATGGCCATGTGGGGCGTTTTGGGCTGCGTGTGGATCAAGCTGCTTTTGCCGCGCATGCTCAAGGTCGTGAATGCGATTCCCTGGAAATGGCGATACGGTCTTACCTCGGTGTGCGCCGTGCTCATGCTCGTCAACGCCGTTATGACCATGCTCGCGTTCGACTGTTGGTATCAGCGCGAGGCTGGAATGGAGCCGGTGAACGCCATGGAGCAATTCTTCGAGGAGTATTACGGCAACGATTTCATGGCCGATCGCTTCCAGAGCATGACCATTGATCCGAGCCGCTCGACGCGTGTGACGCCCGTGGAACTCGGCCAGTAGGGGGATTGATGAAAATCGCGATTCTCTGCATTGGCAATCGACTTATGCTTGACGACGGTGTGGGTCCAGCGGTGTACGACGCGCTTGAAGCGGGCTATCGTTTCGGCGACGATGTCGCACTCTATGATGCAGGGTGCATGACTATGGATTTGTTGCCGCATGTGTGCAAAGCCGATTTCGTCATCGTCGTTGATGCGGTAGACGGAACGGGCGAGCAGCCTGGCACGGTATTTCGTTTCGCCCCGGGCGACATCGCGGGCCACGGCGTCATGCAGTCGTTGCACGACATGCGCCTGTCCGATTTGCTCGCGTCTGCATCGCTTTTAGGCCACGAGGCCGATGGTGTGTGCTTCGGCATTCAGGTGGAAAACATGAGCCCTGCGAGCTTTATCGAGGGCCTCACGCCTCGGGTTCATGCGGCTTTGCCCCTGCTTGTCGATTCGGTGCTCGCCGAGCTTGTGCGCCTGGGCGTGCAATTCCATAACGCCGACGGCACTTCCTTTGTGCCGCCTTCGCCAAGCGACGCCGAGCGCGTTGATGTTATCGAGACAATCGAACCCGCGAAGCCTGCCGATTTCGGATTTTCGACCCGTAAGGAATAGATTGTGAGCAAACGCAACGAGGCGGCGCAGAGCGCGCCGATCATCACGGAAGAGCAATATGCTGCCGAAGAGCGCCTTTTGCAGGGCGTGCCGCGCGTGAATATCGGCGCGCTGTTCATGCCGCCCATCTGGGGAGCAGCGCATGGCATGTGGGCGACCATCATCTTCTATCCGTTGTGGATCGTGGCCGATACGTGTTTCGTGAACGCCATCGCCTTCCATACGCCCGTGGCCATCGCGCTGGGCATTCTGGTATTCGCTATGCTTACGGCGGGAACGGTGGCGTTTTCCGTCGTCTCGCAGCCGTTCGCGCTCCATCGCGCTTTGAGCAGGGGGGTATCGAAGGAAACCTATCTGAAGCGTCAAAAAATCTGGGCGGTTGCGAGCGTCGTCGTGGGGCTTATCGCCATTGCGCTTGCGACGTATTACAACCTGTTCATGAACCCGAAGCTCGCAGGCTTGCTGGGGTAGGGCAGGGCATTCTGCCTCGCTCAACTCGGCAAGCTCGATTATGGGATTGTTTGCCGCGCGCGCCATGTGGTTGTGGCGTGCGCGGCATTGCTTTGCATTGGGGCCCATCGTGCCATTGGCATGTGCGTCAGTTGTCCCACTCGGCATAGGCCCGCGCTGAAACCCTCTGCGTTCAAGTGGGCTCTCTTCTCAAAGTTGAGCGCAGCGAGGCGAGCGCATAGTGGGCCGAAGGCGAACGATAGCGAACTGTGGTTCCGCGCGGGCCTATGCCGGGTGGGGCAACGTCGGTTTGGGCGATGCTTGAAAGCCGATTTTCGCACATGCCACTCGCCATCATTTTCCGTAAATTCGCGCAAGGGGGTTACGTGCGTGCGGGTGGGTGTGTATACTGACAAGCGTCCTTTAAGACGGTACAGAGAGACCGGCAAGGCACGCGATAGGCACCGATCGTGAACATAATGGTGCCCACGGAAGCCTTAGCCTGCCCTGGCCAAGGCATTTTTTTTGCCCTGGTGGGCCGGCAGCACGGGTCAGCTGTACGCACTCAGTCAAAGAGAGGAGAGTGTGTATGAAAGACGCCTACCAGGTGAAATCGATCGTGATGGATGAGTCCGAGATCGAGCGATCGCTTACGCGCATCGCGCACCAGATTCTGGAGGCGAACCACGGCGCGCATGAAATTGTGCTCGTGGGCATCGTCACCCGCGGCGACGTTTTGGCCAAGCGTTTGGCCGACAAGATCGCCGAAATCGAAGGTGAGCAGCCGCCCTTGGGAAGCTTGGACATCAGCTTCTATCGCGACGACTTCCTGACCTACCTTTCCCCCGAAGTGCACGGCACGCACATCCCGTTTTCGCTTGACGGCAAAACCGTCGTGCTTATAGACGACGTGCTCTATACCGGTCGCACCATCCGCGCCGCGCTCGACGCCCTCATGGATTTGGGCCGTCCTGCCTCCATCCAACTTGCGGTGCTCGTTGACCGTGGCCACCGCGAGCTTCCCATCCGCGCCGACTACGTGGGTAAAAACGTGCCCTCGTCGCGCGACGAGAACGTCCGCCTGTTCCTCGAAGAGGTCGACGGAACATCTGCGGTTGAAATTCTGGATATGAAGCCGGGCGACCGCGCGCATGCGGCGCCGCTGGGGGGTGAATAAGTCGTATGGCTTTCGAACACAAGCATCTCATCGACATCAATGAGTATTCCGATACCGACATCATGACGATTCTCGAGACGGCCAAAACGCTGTCTGAGATCAATCAGCGCAAGATCAAGAAGGTCCCCACGCTCAAGGGCCTCACGGTCGTGAACATGTTTAACGAGCCTTCCACGCGCACGCGTTCGTCGTTTGAGCTGGCAGAGAAGCGCCTTTCTTGCGACAGCCTGAATTTTGGCGGCTCCTCCACGAGCTCCGTGAAGGGCGAGAGCCTCATCGATACGGTGGAAACGCTCAACGCGTACAAGATTGACATGATCATCGTCCGCGACAAGCATGCGGGCGCACCGCGCATCATTTCCGAGCATACGCCGGCAAGCGTCGTTGACGCGGGCGATGGCAAGCACCAGCATCCTACGCAGGCGCTGCTCGACCTGTACACCATCTGGGAGCACAAGCACGACTTCAACGGACTGAAGGTCGGCATCGTGGGCGACATTGGACACTCTCGCGTGTGCGGCTCGCTCATTCCCGCACTGAAGATCATGGGTGCCGAAGTCACCGTTGTCGGTCCCGCCACGCTTATGCCGGCATGCCCCGAGGTGCTGGGCGCCGATCATGTGACGCCGTATCTTGACGATGTTTTGCCCGAGCTCGATGTGGTGTACATGCTGCGCATCCAGCGCGAACGCCTCGAGGGTGCGCCGTTCCCGAGCCTTCGTGAATACCATGAGCTGTTCGGCCTCACGAAGAAGCGCGAGCATCTCATGCGTCCCGACGCCATCGTATGCCACCCGGGTCCCATCAACCGCGGCGTGGAATTCGACAGCTACATGGCCGATCACCCCGAGCGCTCGGTCATTCTCGAACAGGTCTATGCGGGCATTTGCGTGCGCATGGCCGTGCTGTATCTGCTTTTGGGAGGTGCCGAATAATGGCAATGCTGCTTAAGAACGCCCGCGTTATCGATCCCCAGGTTGAGCTCGACTGCGTGTGCGACGTGTTGGTCGAAGATGGCAAAATCGCCCAGGTGGGCGAGGGCATTGCCGCCGAAGGCGCCGAGGTGAAAGACCTTACGGGCAAGGTGCTCGTGCCCGGCCTTGTCGACATGCATGTGCATTTGCGCGAACCCGGCTATGAGTTCAAAGAAGACATCGCGAGCGGCACGCGCGCGGCTGCCCATGGCGGCTTCACGGGCGTTTGCTCTATGCCCAATACCGATCCCGTTGCCGATGATGGCGCGGTTATCGAATACGTGAAGAGCCGCGCTGCCGAGGTTGGCAAGTGCCGCGTGTACCCGTCGGGCGCCATCACCCACGGTCTGAAGGGCGAGATTATCGCCGAGATGGGCGACATGGTTGCCCATGGCGCCGTTGCCTTCACCGATGACGGCAAGGGTGTGCAGGACGCCGGCATGATGCGTCGCGCCATGGATTACGGCAAGATGTTCGGCAAGGTTTTCATGGCGCACTGCCAAGATAACGGCCTTGTCGGCGACGGCCAGGTCAACGAGGGCGTCGTTTCCACGCGCCTCGGCATGCTCGGCTGGCCAGCTGCGGGCGAGGAGCTCGAAATCGCTCGCGACATCCAGCTGTGCGAGCTCACGGGCTGTCCGTTGCACATTCAGCACATCACCACGGCCAAGGGCCTCGAGATGGTTCGCAAGGCCAAGGAATCCGGTCTGCCCGTGACCTGCGAGGTTACGCCGCATCACCTCTTCCTTACCGAAGATGCGCTGACCGATGCCTATGAAACCAACTTGAAGGTGAACCCGCCGCTGCGTACCGCCGCCGATGCCGCCGCTCTTATCGAAGGCGTCAAAGATGGCACGGTCGACGCTATCGTCACCGACCATGCGCCGCATGCTGCATGGGAGAAGGCTCGCGAATTCGAGCTCGCGCCCTTTGGCATGACGGGCCTCGAGACAAGCCTTGGCCTGGTGCTTACGAACCTCGTTGAGCCGGGCATCATCGACCTGTCCGACATGGTCGACCTCATGGCTGTTGCTCCGCGCGATATTCTTGGCCTGGAGCCGGTGAAGATCGCCGAGGGCAGCGTCGCCGACATCACCGTGTTCGACCCGAGCGTCGAATGGACCGTGGCCGTCGACGACTTCTGCTCGAAGGCGCACAATTCCGGCTTCGTCGGATGCGCGCTCAAGGGCCGCGCGACCGACGTGTTCGTCGGCGGCGAAGCAACGCTTTGCGACGGCGCTATCGTCGAATAGCAAACATGTGCGCGGGCGGAATCGTGGCTCGCTCGCGTATGATATATCGGGCAAAGGCGCGCATGTGCCTTTGCCCTCGTCTGTATTATGAAGTGAAGGGTTTTCCATGTGTGAATGCGAAGCGCATAACGGCACCCCGGCGTTTGAGGAGCGCGCATGCGTAGTCTCGAACGAGAACCTGGGTCCGCGCCTGTATAAAATCACGCTGGCCGCTCCGAAAACCGCTGCGGCCATTCGTCCCGGCCAGTTCGTTCACATGCTGCTGCCGGGCTTCGGCGCCCATATTCTGCGCCGTCCGTTCTCGGTGTATGCCGCCAAGGGCGACAACGTCGAAATCATCTACCAAACGGTGGGCGAGGGCACGGCGTATTTGACCGAGGTTGAGACGGGCGCCGTATGCTCGCTTATCTCGCCTTTGGGCCATGGTTGGCAGCCGAGCGAGGGCAAAAGCCTCATCGTGGGCGGTGGCGTGGGCGCCGCGCCTTTGTTCATGTTCACCGAGCAGCTCGTGCGCGAAGGCCGTGAGGTCGAAGTTGTGCTTGGTGCCCAAACTGCCAGCATGATGGTGACGCGTGACGACTATGCGAGCCTGTTGGGCTGCGATCCCATTGTGGCTACCGACGACGGCTCCCTTGGTTACGCGGGTTTTTGCACCGAACCTGTGCGCGAAGAGCTTGCGCGCGGCGACTATTCCGCAGTGTATTGCTGCGGCCCCACTCCGCTCATGCGTGCAGTTGCGGCTATCGCCGAAGAGGCGGGCGTGCCGTGCTGGGTTTCGATGGAAAAGCGCATGGCGTGCGGCGTAGGCGCATGCCTTTCGTGCGTGGTTGAAACGCAGGCGGGCAAGCGCCGCTCGTGCGTTGACGGCCCGGTGTTCAACGCGAAGGAGCTGGTGTGGTAATGGCCGTGAATATGCAGGTGAACCTGGGTGGCCTCGTTATGGCCAACCCCGTGACCGATGCGAGCGGCACGTTTGCCGCCGGTCGTGAATATTCCGACTTCGTGAACGTTGCAGGAATGGGCGCGGTCACCACCAAGGGCGTTTCGCTCAATGGTTGGGAAGGCAATGAATCGCCGCGCATCGCCGAGACCCCCTCGGGCATGCTCAATTCCATCGGTTTGCAAAACCCCGGCGTGAAGCACTTGTGCGAGGTTGATTTGCCGTGGCTTAAGAGCCAGGGCGTGCCGGCAATCGTGAACGTGTCGGGCCACAGCCTTGAAGAATACGTTTCCGTGGTCGAGGCGCTTGAAGAGGACGGTCAGGCCGACGCGTACGAGATCAATATCTCGTGTCCGAACGTTGACGCCGGCGGCCTTACGTTCGGAACACATGTGCCCAGCGTTGAGCGCGTGGTTTCTGCATGCCGCGAGGCTGCTACCAAGCCCATGATTGTGAAGCTCACCCCGAACGTGACCGACATCACCGAAATCGCGAAGGCCGCCGAAGCTTCCGGCGCCGATGCCATTTCGCTTATCAACACGCTTTTGGGCATGGCAATCGATGCCCGCACGCGCAAGCCCGTGCTCGCTCGCGTGGTGGGCGGCCTTTCCGGCCCCGCTGTGAAACCTGTTGCTTTGCGCATGGTGTGGCAGTGCCACAACGCGGTGAAGGTTCCCATTTTGGGCATGGGCGGCATTTCCACTGCAACCGACGCGGTAGAATTCATGCTCGCCGGCGCTACCGCCGTGGCCGTTGGCACCGCGAACTTCACCAATCCCCATGCGGTCGACGAGGTTATCGCCGGCATTGAGGCATATTGTGAAGAGCAAGGCGTCGCAGACGTGAACGATTTGATTGGAGGGCTGCAATGTTAGCAGCATTTGAAAGCATTCCCCGCGCCGAGCGCGTTATCGTCGCGCTCGACTGCCCCCGTGCCAAGGCGCTCGATCTTGCCGTTGCATTGCAGGGCAAGGCCAAGTGGCTCAAAATCGGCATGACGCTGTATTACTCCGAAGGTCCTGCCATCGTCGAGATCTTCAAGCTTCTGGGCTATAAGGTGTTTCTCGACCTGAAGTGCCATGACATTCCGCACCAGGTCGCAGGCGCTGCCGCATCGGCCGTCGAGGCGGGCGCCGACATGATCACCATGCATGCCGTGGGCGGCGTTCCCATGATGGAAGCCGCGCAGGCCGCCGTCGACAACACCGGCTGTGACACTGCGACGCTGGCCATCACGGTTCTTACGAGCATGGATGCTGCAACCCTCGCCGCCACGGGTGTCACGCGCGAACTCACCGATCAGGTGAAGACGCTCGCCTCGTGCGCGGCTGAGGCCGGCCTTTCGGGCGTTGTCGCTTCTCCGCAGGAAGCCGCTATGCTTCGCGAGCTGCTCGGCCCCGATGCCGTCCATGGGGCTGATCAGGCCGTGTAGCACATGATACAGGCCGTGGTACTCCCGGGTGCGCTCAAACGCCTGCACATCCCGCGGCGTTTCCACCACGCAGATGACCGACGTGTCCCGCTTGGCGCTGGCGCAGATGGGGCAGATCTCGGCCTCGGTGTAGTTCTGGCAGATGCGGCAGCGGTGGAGCTTGGTGTGCGCGTTCTGGATGGCCGAAGCCAGGGCCGCCGCGTCCTCATCGGACATGCTCAACACCTGATAGGCCATGCGGGTCGCGCCTTTGCGCCCGATGCCCGGAAACTTGCCGAACTCTTCGATCAGCTTTTCCAGCGGGGCAGCATTGTAGCCCATGTTCTTCCCTCCAGCTGGATCAGAGA
>OLSN01000639.1_pt1 | contig 36628 bp, 31 predicted proteins | sample 1672411 | NCBI WGS metagenome assembly OLSN01 (sample SAMEA3136683, study PRJEB25190) | human gut metagenome | biome: human gut; feature: human-associated habitat; material: faeces | place: Austria | collected 2013 | reverse complement strand
AAGGCGTTCCTCTTATTTTTTTATTTAATTTTCCGACTAAAAATTTACTCTAGCTTTTTATATTGGTTCGATTTTTTTAGAAAATATTTCTATTCGCCGATTCTCTATAGTAATGTTCATTAAGCACAAAAAAAGAAATCACATGCAAAAATGCACATGATTTCTTTTTTATTGTTGTTATTATTTAACTAATTTTGTTTTTACAGTTCCTTTTCCTGCACCACCGCTATTATCATCTTCTTGGAACTTATCATCCCATGCAACATTACTATTACTTTGAATCGTTAATGATCCCTGAGATGTATTAACATGGTTTGCAATAACGCCACCATTAACCACATAAATTGAGTAGCCTGCCGAAACAGATATTTCTCCTTTTGGAGCATATAACAGACCATATATTGTATTGCTTGCCCCATAAAAATGGATATTTCTGTCTATAGAATATATGAGCGATTGTGTAAAATTTGTAATTTCTACAACCTGACACGGATTTTTAAAACTAATATCGCCTTTACACACTATATATCCATTCAAGCTAACAAGATTTCCTCCAAATGCCATACCACTATCTGAAGTGCAATAAAGACTTCCTCCATCAGTAACTGTAACACTATTTCCAAAATATGGTGTAGAGTCCATTTTCACATTTCCTGTAATCTTAATCTGACGGTCACAATAATAAAAATTATTGAATATAACATTACCTGATATTGTTACAACTGACGCGACATCACATCCTGGATTTTTTGAGATATAATCAGCCAAATCAGAATATGTAACATACTCATTTTCTTTAGGTAACGCATTCATAATTGTATCATGATAATCCGGTATTGGTTCAACTCCGGTTTTCTTAGACTCTCCTGCTATAGTAGTTCCATTTCCCGGATTAATAAAATCTTGTGCATATGTCAACTTTTTTTCAATATTGAAACTGCTTCCGTTTCCATTATATTCAACACCACTATTAGTATGTACATCACCACCATAAACTGCTGTTGATCCGTTTACAGGTAATGGATCGCTAGTTGAACCCGAAAATAAAGCATAAGTCAACTTAAGCGTTTTTTGTTTATTTTTTTCAGATACAGCAGCCACTGCACTCTTACTTGTATTAAGTTTATTTATATTGATAATTTTGGCAAATGTTGTATCTACGCTTACTTTTTTCTTTACTTCAACAGTCTGAGCAACTTCGTTAATGATTACATCACAATCATTGATTTCGTAACCATTAGCTTTCATGACTCTCTTTGCTTCATCACGAACATCTTTTAAATTATTTGTCTTGTCACAGCCTGTCTTTGTCGGATCATACTTGGCTACTGCCGCCATTGCTGATACGTCACAAGCCGTCTGTACCTTTGAATTAACTATGTATACTCGTCCAAAATCTAAAGCAAATGCAGCTGCCACAAGCATAACCACAAGCATACCTGCCACTAAGATAATAACACTACCGGACTCATCTTCAAGATGGTCTCTGCGTTTCTCTAGAAATCTCTTCATTGTCGCCTCCTCCAAACAATAAATTATTTTATATTAAATTTGTTATATAATTATATCAAATACATTATATAGATATATTACTTATAAAATCAACCTTTTTTTGCATTTTTGGTTATTTTTACTACTATTTTTTGCAGAAATATCTAAGCAAAAAGACTATCCCCATGATATGCTTTCTCAGGTTAGCAGGCCATACTATTTTGCCTGTCTACTGTAAGAAAACTTATCAATTAATAGTCCATATTTTTATTTCAATTATTCTATAGTTGTACTTACTAAAGTTTTATACTTTCAACCTTACTATACATCCTCTATTTATTCAAAGCCTTAATTCTTTCAATAGCCTTAACTGTATTTTCATATGTTCCAAATCCTGTAAGTCTGAAGTATCCTTCACCGCTTGGTCCAAATCCTGAACCAGGTGTTCCTACTACATTTGCATTTTCTAATAAGTAGTCAAAGAATTCCCATGATGTCATTCCTTCAGGTACCTGTAACCATACATAAGGTGCATTAACACCACCTGATACTTTATATCCTGCTTCAGAAAGACCTTCACGAATTGTCTTTGCATTGTTCATGTAATAAGCTACCTGCTCAGCTGTCTGCTTCTTTCCTGCTTCTGAGTAAACTGCTTCGCCGGCTCTTTGGATAATGTATGGAGCTCCGTTAAACTTTGTTCCGTGTCTTCTTGCCCAAAGGCTGTTTAACATTACATCTCCCTGCTTTAATTCCTTAGGAATTACTGTAAAGCCAAGTCTTGTCCCTGTAAATCCGGCATTCTTTGAAAAGCTTCTCAATTCAATGGCACATGTTTTAGCGCCTTCACACTCATAAATTGTATGTGGAACATCTTCTTCTGAAATGTATGCTTCATATGCAGCATCATAAATAATAACAGCTTTTACTTTATTTGCATAATCAACCCATTCCTGCAACTGTGCTTTTGTAATAGTAGAACCTGTTGGGTTATTTGGATAGCAAAGATAAATGATATCCGGTGTTTCCTTAGGAAGTTCAGGTACAAAATTATTTTCAGCAGTACATGGCATGTAAATTACATTACTCCATTTTTCTTCATCTTCAAGAAAAGTTCCTGTTCTTCCTGCCATTACATTTGTATCTACATATACAGGATAAACAGGGTCACATACTGCAATCTTATTATCCTGTGAGAAAATATCTCCCATATTACCTGAATCTGATTTAGCACCATCACTTACAAATATTTCATCAAGCGCAATCTCAACACCTCTTGCCTTGTAATCATTGTCGGCAATTGCTTTTCTCAAAAATTCATATCCTAAATCAGGTGCATATCCATGAAATGTTTCTGCAGATGCCATTTCATCTACTGCTTTATGAAGGCTGTCAATTACTGCCGGTGCTAATGGCAATGTAACATCTCCAATTCCTAATCTGATTAATTCTTTATCAGGATGTGCTTCCTGGTAAGCTGCAACTTTTTTTGCAATTGTTGAGAAAAGATAACTTCCCCTAAGTTTCAAGTAATTTTCATTAATTTTAAACATTTTTTTCAATCCTCCTAATGTTAATTAATATATGTTAATCGCGATACAACATAACTGAAACCATCTTTGCCACTTCAACCATTGTACAACCACTATCCATGGCGTTCTTTTGTAAGTATCTATGAGCCTGCTCTTCTGTTAAATTCTGTACCGTCATTAATGCCTCCTTGGCCTGATTTATTATTGCCTGGTCTTTCGGGCTCCTAGCTCCCGGCTTACCTTTTTTCTTATGTCTTTTTGCCAGTATCTGATTCTCCATCATCTCAACAGAATTAATCAAATCTCTAACTTTTAATGGCATCTCAAGAGTTGCTACACCAGTATTATCTTCCATTAGTCTGCTTTTAGAAGCAAGCAATATAACTTCAAAATTGTCTCCTACATTATCTACAATATCACTGTATAACATATCCGGCAATTTATATCCGGTAATAATAATACCTTCGCCAATATCATCAGCTCTGTTTATTGCACTGGCACCAGTAGTACAATTGGCCACTACATTAAAGCCATTTCGGGATAACAAACTCCTTATTGCCCGGCTGTCTTCAGGTTTTGGAAATGCTACTATAATTCCAACCACGTTCGTTCCTCCGGTTTCTATTACAAAATTCACTTAAGTTCTACTGTCATATTAAATTCTGTCAAGGTATTTGTTAATCTCCCAGTCTGTAACCTGTGATGTATATTCCATCCATTCTGATTCTTTTGCATAAACATATTTGTCAAATGTTTCTTTTCCTAAAACATTCTTAACAAATGAAGATTTCTTCATTTCCTGAACTGCTTCGTAAAGATTCTTTGGAAGGTTTTCAATTCCTGCCTCATCTCTTTCTTTACTTGTCATTGAGTAAATATCCTGTTGTACACTTTCTTTCGGAACTAATCCTCTCTTAATTCCATCAAGTCCTGCTGCAAGGCATACTGCTAATGTTAAGTATGGATTAGCTGCACAGTCAGGGCAACGAAGTTCCACTCTTGTACCTACACCTCTTGCTGCCGGTACTCTTACAAGCGGGCTTCTGTTAGTAGCTGACCATGCAATATATGTAGGTGCTTCATATCCCGGTACAAGTCTCTTATATGAATTTACGATAGGATTTGTAATTGCTGAGATGCTTCTCATGTGTTCCATAATACCTGCTATGAAACTGTAAGCTTCCTTGCTTAATCCTCTTTCGTCATTTTCATCTGCGAAAATATTCTTTCCTTCCTTAAATAATGACATATTTGTATGCATTCCTGAACCACATACTCCATATTTTGGCTTAGGCATAAATGATGCATAAAGTCCATGCCTCTTAGCAATAGTTTTTACTGTAAGTTTAAATGTCATAATATTATCAGCAGTCTTTAACGCTTCATCATATTTAAAATCAATTTCATGCTGTGCAGGTGCTACTTCGTGATGTGACGCTTCGATTTCAAATCCTAAATCTTCAAGATTAAGAACCATATCTCTTCTTGCATTTTCACCTAAATCTGTAGGTGCCAAATCAAAATAACTTGCATTTTCATGTGTGATTGTTGTAGGACATCCATTGTCATCTGTGTGGAATAAAAAGAATTCGCATTCAGGTCCTACATTAAATGTATAACCCATATCTTCTGCTTCTTTTAATACTTTCTTTAAGACATATCTTGGATCACTTTCATAAGGTGTTCCATCTGTTTTATATACGTCGCAAATAAGTCTTGCAACTTTTCCCTGATGTGGTCTGAAAGGTAAAATTTCAAATGTATCTAAATCAGGATATAAATACATATCTGACTCTTCAATTCTGGCAAATCCTTCAATTGAAGAACCGTCAAACATACATTTATTATCCAATGCTTTTTCTAACTGACTTCTTGTTATTGCAACATTCTTTAATGTTCCAAATAAATCTGTAAACTGAAGACGTATAAATTCTACATCTTCTTCATCTGCAATTTTAATAATCTCTTGTTTTGTATATCTCATGTGTTTCTCCTTTCACAAAACAAAGTATGTGGCGTCTAACCCTTATAAAATAATAACAAACTACAATTTGATAGTCAACGTTAGATTCATAAATAAAATTTAATTAAATTTACAAAATCCGCCTATTGCAATTACTCCGTTTTTACAATAGAATTATGTGAGAAAATAGGCATCAAAGTCGGTTACTTTTGGTCCCGGCATCATATCATAATTAATATATGCCTTCTTATTTACTTTATATGACAAAACTTGAAAGATGAGAATTAATACACATGAAAAAAAATAATTCAATAAACAAATACGTACTTGCAATAATATTTTTAGCATTATTTGCAATAATCAGCATATTCTTAATATCAATAACCGAACACAGGTCTGATGCAAATATGAATAATAAAAGTAATACCGAAAAACTTACAACAAAAAATACCGAAGATTCATCTTCATTTGAAGAAACAACATCATACAATCCTGCTGATTCTGCCATAGAAGAGATGAGTACAGTTCCTTCAGGCGATGCTGCAAAGCATTTGATTGATTTTGATGCTGAATTTCCTTATCAGATAAGAGTTAATAGAACTCAGAACTATGTAATTATATATGGAATTGACAAGAACGGAAGATACTCCATTCCTTATAAAGGATTTATGTGTTCTGTCGGAAAAGATGTAAAAGACACCCCTACAGGTTCATTTAAAACAAGCGATTATTATCCTTGGAGACTAATGGTTGATGGTTCCTATGCCCAATATGCAATCCGTATCAACGGTTCAATCATGCTTCATTCTATTCCATATTATAGTGCACACAACGATGATTTGGAAAGTGAAGAATATAACAAACTTGGAAGCAACGCTTCCCTTGGCTGTGTAAGACTTAACATTAATGGAATAAAATGGATATACGATAATTGTCCAAAAGGAACTCCTGTTACAATTTACGATTCAGATTCAGAAGTTCCTCCTGTAAAAATTAAAAAAGTAAAGAAAATCGACTTAAACGATGAGCGAGCTAATTGGGACCCTACTGACCCGGTTGCAGGAAATCCTTGGAAAGATGGTGAAGAGACTGATGAAAGCGAAGAATATATGGAATATCCTTCTGAGACTACTTCTAATAAAAATAATTTAGAAACTACTTCTAAAAACAATTCAGAAACTACTTCTAAAGTTAAAGATAAATCAGTTTCTAAAACTACATCCAAAAAGGATTTAGAAACAACCACAAAATAATTACGGAAGGAATATGTTTTATGGCAAAAAAAATATACGCTGTTAAAGTTGGAAGAACAAACGGAATATTTGAAACATGGGATGAATGTAAAGCAAGTGTAAACGGATATCCCGGTGCTTTGTATAAGAGTTTCACAAATATGGCTGACGCTTACGCATATCTTAATTTGGAAAGTAAGCAGATGTCTCTCTTCGATATGCCATCTGACGATTCTGTTGATGATTCTGATTTTCCTGTCATAAAAGAATCTGTTGAAGATGATGACAAACCATTTTCTAATTCCGTAAAAGCCGTTGCTTATGTAGACGGAAGTTATAATATTGCTACAAAACATTTTTCATATGGTTGTGTTATTTTCTATAATGGAGAGGAATTTCATCTTTCTAAAGATTTTGATAACCCTGAACTCGCTTCTATGCGAAATGTCTCAGGTGAAATATTTGGTTCAATGGCAGCAATGGATTTTGCTATAGAACACGGCATAAAACATATCGCAATTTACCATGATTATGCCGGTATAGAAAAATGGTGTACGGGCGATTGGCGTGCAAATAAGCCCGGCACAATTGCCTATAAAAAATACTATGAACAGGCAAAGAAAAAAGTTGACATTACATTTTGTAAAGTTAAAGGTCATTCCGGTGACAAATATAACGATCTTGCTGATATGCTTGCAAAAAAAGCCTGCGGGATAGATTAGGAAAAATATGTGAATAGATTTGTACGAAATCTATTCCCATATTTTTCCTTACTCCCTCTCTGTCCAGTTTTCATACGGAAACATGTGATGCAATTTATCAATTGTCTTTTTCTGGCTTGGATAAAGTTTTGATATTTCATCTTTCTGTTTAAGCAAATCTTCATCTATCTTTTCAAACCCTGTTTCGGGTATATTTATTTTCTTATAATATTTTCCAAAATACATGACTTTTGCATTAGTCCCTGTTTTATCGCAAGCTTCATCTACAAGATTATGTGTCATTATATGATGTATGTACCCATATTCTCCCTTTTCGTTATGAGTTACTATTTCGTCCCAATTCTTATAATTAATTATTGTCTCAATATCTTTTTCAATATCTTTTTTCCATCTGCCCCAATCACTTCTTTGACCTGCTATTTTATCAGGATATGACAATATAATTCCTTTATCACCGGTTGCTTTTATTACATTTTCAAATTCTTTTTTTCTTGTTTTATCATATCCTCTTGTTATGCACACAACCAAATAATCATCTTCTAAAAGATGTGCTCCACCCCATATAAGTTCATCATCAGGATGCGCCACAATCATTAATTTATTATATTTTTCTAAATCAAGCTCGTCCATTTGCTTGTTTTTTACAGACGGAATAAATAAAAATTTTCCGTATTCTATTCCCATTATCGTTGCCACAACTATTGCTATTATTACAATTACTGTAGAAACAATCGCTATTTTTTTCTTTATTTTTACATTTTTCTTCATAAATTATTTTTTGCAGCCGACTATATCGTATGTCCTGAAATTTTACAAAATAAGTATTTTTTGCTTTCTTAACGCAAAATACTGTGTGCTACTTTCTCCTTTCCTTTTATCTCATCGGAAATATTTATAAAATCTAAACCTAGTTCATTTTATTTTCTATTTTAAAGATTATCCGTAAGTTTTTATTTCGACTTATTGTAACATACGAAGCGGTCTTTTTTTCATTCTTAAAGAATATTTAAGATATTTCAATATGGTTCTTTAAATTTTGAATTGTACATTATTTATGTAAGATAAAAATAAAATTTGTTTTCGGGAAAAGGAGTAAGTTATGAATTTTATTAAATCTATTAAAAAATCGCACAAAAGATATATAGAGTTAAATGATTTCATTTACCTTTCTTTGGTGACTGCTTTTATTCTTGGAATTGTTTTTCTTATAACAGGTTCTGATTATATTTATGGTTCTTCCGTAGACTGGCTTTCCCAGCACAGTGTACTCCCTGATTATTTTAGGCAGTCATTTTATGATACGGGAAGACTTTTTCCTGAGTTTAATCTTAATTTAGGTGCCGGACAAAATGCGTATAATTTTTCTTATTACGGATTTATGAATCCAATTATTTTAATAAGTTATTTTTTACCAAATGTCTCTATGGCATTATATATAAGCATTTCAAGTATTGTAGTTGTTTTATTATCTGTTTATATTTTTTACTTTTGGCTTAAATCACACAACAACATGAATCGAAGCACTGTTTATTTTATTACTTTTTTATTTGCCTGCTCCGGTCCATTATTGTACCACAGCCATAAGCAGGTAATGTTCATGGATTATATTCCATTTTTATTATTAGCTTTAGTTGGTGTTGACCGTTTATATAAAAAAGATAGAAAGATACTTCTTATTCTAAGCATTACATGTATGTTTTTGACAAGTTATTTCTTTGCTGTGTCAGGAATTGTTGCTATAAGTATTTATGCTATTTACAAATTTTTTGAGTACAAAGAAAATCAGGAACTATACTACAAACTTCCTGCTGGTAAAAAGCCGTTTTGGTTCTTTGCTTTAAGATATGGTGCAAGTTCAATTATTGGAATTTTGCTTTCCGCAGTAATTTTACTTCCAAGTCTTGCTGCTATTTTATCAGGACGTGGTTCTTCTGATGGTAAATCAATTTCTTTAGCTAAATTATTTATACCTCAGTTTCCTAATAACGAAATGTTTTACACACCTTATGGAATGGGTGTGACTGCTATTGCATTTTTAGCTTTAGCCTGCATATTAATATTAAGCAAAGATTTTTCAAAGAAGTTTCTTTGCATTTGTATTTTGTTTGTTTCAGCATTTCCTGTAGGTCAATATTTATTAAACGGTTTTCTATACATTAGAGGGAAAGCTCTTATTCCATTTGTTCCTTTAATTTTGCTTGTTACCGCATTTTTTGTAAGGGATTTATTAGCTAAAAAATATGAAACCGGTAAATTAGCACTCGTTACATTTGGCATATTAGTTCTTATTGCAATTTCTTCATTTATGCATGAAAATCCAATATACATTGCAATCGTTATTGACCTTATTATTACTTTTTGTTTTATTGCTGCATATTGCCAAATAAAAAAGAACTATGTTTTTATGTTGCCTACAATTTTAATTGCCATTTTCTGTTGCTATGTTGGAAACGCTTCTGACATTTTGGTTACAAAAAAAGATGCTGCAAAATATTATGATAAAAGTAAAAACGCTGCTATTGCAATTGCATTAAATGGTGATGATACATTTTTCAGAACAAGCAATATAACTGATAGTAAATTTACAAATAACATTATTTACGGAAAGAAATATTTTTCAGAGAGCTGTTACTCATCTGTTTTTAATAAGCCTTATTTAAATATGTGTAATTATGACCTTCAGCTTAGTAACCCTACCGTTAATGACATTTCCATCACTTCGTCAAATGATGTTTTGTTTAAAACGCTTATGGGTGTTAAATACATCGCTTCTACCACAACTGCTCCTGCTGGTTACAAAGCAGTCTGCCAGTCAGGAGATGTAAAAGTATATAAATCAGATAATGCTTATTCTCTTGGATTTGCATCTAAAGATACTATGAGTTTAGACGAATATCTTTCTCTTTCACCGGAAGAAAAAGAGGTTGCTTTATTAAAATATATTGTTGTAGATGACGACGTCGAATCTTCTTATCATTCTATGTTAAATAAAGTTAACCTTAATATGGATTTGAAATTGGAGCGTACTACAGATGGATATTATCATGTTGATACTATGAAAGGTGCAAAAACTTTTAATGTTGAGATTCCTGATAATTTAAAAGATTGCATTTATATTATAAAATGCAATATCAAAGGATATGGCATAAACCGTTCAACGATTAAAATTAATGGTATTCAAAATAGTTTAAGTGGTCTTAATTCTACTTATCCTAATAAAAATTTTAATTTTAAATTTGTTGTATCAGATTCTGCTGACAATAATATATTAAACATTCGTTTTCCTAAAGGATGCAGCTTCGAATTTAGTGAATTTGAAATTTATAAAATTGATTATAACCAGATTTCTGCTTTAAAAAACAACATTACAATGATGACTGATATCGCTTATGAAAATAATATGATTACAGGGAACATTACTTTAGATAAAGATAGTTATTTTACTACAACAATTCCTTACGACAAAGGATTCTCAGTATATGTGGACGACAAAAAAATCGATTACTCTATGACTGATAATGCCTTTTTAGGATTTTCTCTTTCATCAGGACATCATATTATTAAATTAGTTTATCATGCACCTCTTATAAAGGTTGGTAAATACACATCCTTATTAGGACTTGTTCTTTTTCTTATATTTTGTAGCAAAGATTTTATTAGATTGTGGATTCAGATATTGAATCATTTTAAGCGTAAAAAACTTACGTACTCAAATGGTCTTTTAGGAAATATTATCTATCAGAATGATAGTCTTGAAAGTCATTAATGTTAAAGTCGGGCGAACATTAGATACAATGAAAACCCTGTTTAGTTAATACTAAAAAATGGTCACTACCTGCCTAACAAATGTTTTATAATCTATATTTAATAATAAAGAGGGACGAATAAGTTCGCCCCTCTTTATTATATTACTTACGCAATCACATCTAATAACTCCATTGGTTCATCTATTATTTTCTTATAAGTAAGTTTTTCTAAAATGTCTTTTGTTCTGAATCCCCAACTTACAAGAATGCAATCAAGTCCTGAATTAACAGCAGTCTGACTATCAACTTCTGAATCTCCTACATAAATTGATTTTTCCTGTGTGCTGTCTAATTTTTCGAGTGCCGACATAACCATATCTTTTGCCGGTTTCTTCTTAATTCCGCCAGCTTCATTTTCTCCTAATGCAACATCTATTAAACCTTCAAAATAAATATCTTTTAAAGATTCAACTGCCTTGTAATTCTTATTTGATACAATTGCCATTTTAATATTTCGTTTTTTTAATTCTTTTATCAAATCTAATATACCGTCATAAGCTCTTGTTTTTACCTGACAATGTTTCTGATAATACTCACTAAAATCAGCAAATATCTTATCAAAATCCGGATTATTTTCACCTTCAGGAATTGAACGGTGCATCAAAAGTCTAAGACCATTTCCGACGTGTTTTTTTACTTCGTCTACTGTGTGAACCGGAAAGCCATATTTTTTCTGAGCATATTGTACTGCTGCTGCTATATCATCTATTGTGTTAAGTAACGTTCCATCTAAATCAAAAATAACTGTATCGTACATATTTTTCCTCCATTTCGCGTATAATCACACTCTGTGTGATTGTTTAAGGCAGACTAAAGTCCATAAAGTAAAGCAGACTCAGGCATTGATGCCGGAGTCTGCATATATATCTTTATTACTGTCTTACTTTAATATGAACTTCCCTAAGCTGCTGTTCTGTAACTTCACTAGGAGCTCCGCACATCATATCCTGAGCGTTACCATTCATTGGGAATGGAATAATTTCTCTGATATTTTCTTCATTTGTAAGAAGCATAATCATACGGTCTACACCAGGAGCCATTCCTGCATGTGGAGGTGCTCCAAACTGGAATGCATTGTAAAGTGCTCCGAATTTTTCTTTCAAATCATCTTCTGTATAACCTGCAATTTCAAATGCTTTAACCATGATTTCCATATCGTGATTTCTAACAGCACCTGATGATAATTCAACACCGTTACATACAATATCATACTGGTATGCAAGAATGTCTTCAGGTTTCATTGTTTCTAATGCTTCAAGTCCACCCTGTGGCATTGAGAATGGGTTATGTGTAAATATAATCTTCTTTGCTTCAGGATCATATTCATACATTGGAAAGTCATTGATGTAGCAGAATCTATATGCATTCTTTTCAATTAAATCAAGTCTTTCTCCTAATGCTGTACGGATTTCACCTGCATATAAAGCAGCCTGTTTTTCATTATCAGCGATAAAGAAAATTGTATCTCCTGCTTCTAATCCTGCAATCTCCTTAATTTCTGTCTTCATGTCATCTGGAATAAATTTATCAATTGGTCCCTTATATGTCATATCTTCTTTAACTTCAAGATATCCAAGTCCTCCCATTCCGATGCTCTGAGCAAATTTCAATAATTTTTCATGGAATCCCTTTGACATATCAGCATGAACTTTAATAGCTCTTACTGTCTTACCATGGAATGGCTTAAATGTACATCTCTGGAAGAAATCTGTAACATCAACTATTCTTAATGGGTTTCTTAAATCAGGCTTATCTGTACCAAATTCAAGCATTGCCTGCTTATAACTGATAATAGGATATGGAGCCTTTGTTACTTCAAATCCTTCAGGTGCAAATTTTTCAAATGTTGCACTTAATACTTCTTCACCTACTCTGAAAACATCTTCCTGAGTAGCAAAGCTCATTTCAAAATCTAACTGATAAAATTCTCCCGGTGAACGGTCTGCTCTTGCATCTTCATCTCTGAAACATGGTGCAATCTGGAAATATTTGTCAAATCCTGATACCATAAGCAACTGTTTATATTGCTGTGGTGCCTGTGGAAGAGCGTAGAATTTTCCTTTAAATTTTCTTGAAGGTACAATGTAATCTCTTGCGCCTTCAGGAGATGATGCACAAAGAATTGGTGTCTGAATTTCTAAGAATCCCATCTCTGTCATCTTTTCTCTTAAGAAAGAAATAACCTTTGATCTGAAAATCATGTTATCCTTTACTTTCTTATTTCTCAAATCAAGATAACGATATTTTAATCTAACATCTTCTCTTGTTTCCTTTGATGTCATTATTTCAAATGGAAGCTGTCTGTAAACTTTTCCTAAAACTGTTACTTTCTTTGCTTCTAATTCGATTGTTCCTGTTGCGATCTTATCATTGTATGTTTCTTCATCTCTATGCTGAATTGGTCCTTCTACAGAAATACAATCTTCCTTATTAATTCCATCAAGTAATGAAGTATCTCTCATTACTACCTGCATCTGACCATACATGTCTCTTAAATCGATAAATGAAACACCACCATGGTCACGGATGTTTTCAACCCATCCGCAAATCTTCATTGTCTGTCCAACATTTGCTTCAGATATGTTGTCCATTGTAACATCACGATAAATGTTATTTGTGTTTGTATCCATTCTGTTAGTCTCCTTCATATTTTTATATATTGTTTAGGAAAACAATTAAACTATATTGTTCAAATTTTATAGCAAATTCAAACAAAAAAAGCCCATCCTAAACTACTACAGTTCAGGACGGACAGTTAATCTAACTTATTCCGCGGTACCACCTGATTTGCTGCATTGCAGCCACTCATGGGATAAACCCTGTTGTGTGTCGTACAACCACGTCGCACCTACTTGCCATTGCTTTCGGATTGCAGCTCGAAAGTGTTATTCACATAAATTCATTCTGCGGACATCTCACCATCATCCGCTCTCTGGAAGCGATAATCTATGTTACTTCTCTTCGTCATAGCCTTACTGATATATTGTGCAAATGCACCTAATTAATGTGATTATAAACCACTCTTTTTTTATTGTCAAACTAAACTTAATATTCCGTAATCATTTGTGAAATTAAAAGTTTATTTTCACTTTGAAGTGTGGGGCAAAGTGGATTTTAGTCTTACACTTCCGTAATCATCTCGTGATCATTCGATTCTAAATGTGGAACTTCTTTTATCTCATAATAATATAAACTGTATAAATAGCATAAAGAACTAACATTATTATTCCTTCTTTTTTATCAAGTTGCTTCTTTGTCCATGCAAATGCCCATACAAGACCACTAAATATTACTAATACAATAATGTCTATTATGTTTTCTGTTAAAAATGTAATCGGACTTATTGTTGCTGCAATTCCCAGTACCATCAAAATATTAAATATATTCGAACCTATTACATTACCAACAGCCATATCAACTTCTTTCTTTCTAGCTGCCACAATTGATGTTACAAGTTCAGGAAGGCTGGTTCCAAGTGCTACGATAGTAAGTCCTATAACGGTTTCTGTCACTCCTGCTGTTCTTGCTATAGAAGTAGCACCATTTACAACAAAATCACCACCAAATTTTATTGCAATAGCTCCTCCAACTATATACAACAAACATTTTATTCCTGACAAATCCTCTGATATTTCTTCAAGCTCTTCATCAATTTCCTGCATTGCCTCATTTGAAATCTTTCTTGATTTCATTGCACTTTTAACCATTATAAGAATAAAAAATGCAAAGCAAACTAAAAATACTATTCCCTCTGTTCTTCCCAATGTCATTGATGTATAACCTGTAGATAATAAAAGGAGTGTACATGCTATTGAAAATGGAAAATCTCTTTTTATTGTATCTTTAGCTACTTCAAGCGGAATAAATAAAGTACAAATTCCACACACAACCATAAGATTAAATATATTTGAACCAACTGCATTGCTGATTGATAAAGAATTACTTCCGTTTAATGAAGCAATGATACTTACTGAGCACTCAGGCAAACTGGTTCCCATTGCCACAATTGTCATACCAATTACAAGTGATGGAATATTTAATTTTTTCGCAACGCTTGCACTTCCTTCTACAAAAAAATCTGCTCCTTTAACCAGCAATATAAATCCAACTACCAAAAGTACTAATGCTGTTATTATTGTTTTTATCATATCTTTTTCCTCCATAAAAAGATGTACTGCCCCTCCCTCCGGTCGGCGGCTATTTGTTGAGAACATTTATTAAAAATGAATTTCATTCATTTTATTTATTTTCATTACAGAATTTAAAATGCTATCCATCCCATGTGTTCACACAGAATTTTTACACCTATCAATACTAAAATAATTCCACCTGTAAGTTCTGCTCTTTTTTTGTATCTGTTTCCAAAAAAGTTTCCAATATAAACACCAATAATAGATATAACGAATGTAACCACACCGATAATGGCTGCTGATTCCACTATTGGTCTGTCAAGAGCTGCTAAAGATATACCAACTGCCAAAGCATCTATGCTTGTTGCAATTGCAAGCATAAGCATTTCTTTCATATCAAGTGGCGGATCCATTTCTTCAATAACTACATCGTCTTCCTTTTCCCTCAAGGTTTCGATAATCATCTTTACTCCGATAAATGCTAATAACGCAAAAGCTATCCAATGATCAAAAGCTTCTATATAAGTTTGAAAACCTTTGCATAAAAGCCATCCGATAACCGGCATAATTGCCTGAAAGCCACCAAAAAACAGCGCTATGATAACTGCCTGTTTTTTATTGACTTTGCGCATAGCTAATCCTTTGCAAATAGACACTGCAAATGCATCCATTGCAAGTCCAACTCCTAACAATAAGAACTCAACTAAATATTCCATTTTTATCTCCTGCCATTTTGTATAATAGAATTAGATTTAATATCCGCTTTGTTCATAGTATATCTCTTGTATTTATATTCAATAATTTATTTCCCATGTAAATTATTGAAATATCAATATCATTTATCTAAGACAAAAGATTTATATTTTATAGTCTAACATCTAAATGAATTCTTAAATATTCATTTTATCTTACCTGGAGCCTATTTAATCTTATCTGATTTAACATCACAAATATAAAAAAGACTCACAATTTTGAAGATACCAATATTGGTATCTTCAAAACCATAAGTCTCATTCTTTAATATTTGCCAGATAGCTACGCTATCGGGATTGTTGACAAATCACGTTTTCACGCGAACTACTCCCTCACGGACTATTAAATTCTTGTGTAATTATATTGAAATAATAATGAAATGTCAACTCCGTTTTCTTTCTAATAAATCGATTTTAAATCATTTTATTTTAAAGAAATTGATTTTGTTTCCGATAATATGCTATTACATTTTGTATTTGAATAAACCGCTCTAACTTTGTAATAGTATTTAACACCTTTTTTCTTATTTTTATCTGTGTATTTCGGCTTTTTAGTTGTAGCAATTTTTTTGTATCCTGAACCTGATGAACGATATACATAATATTTAACTGCATTAGTATTCTTTGTCCATGTAATTCTTATATTTGCATATCTGCTTCCTTTTGCTTTTGTTGAAAGCTTTTTAACTTTTACATTTTTAGGTTTAATAAGTTTTACTCTTATGTAACGTACTGCCTTAATACCACTTGTTGTAGTTGCTGTTATTTTTGCAGTTCCTACTTTCTTTGCTGTAACAAGACCTGTATCACTTACAGTTGCTACAGATGTGTTATTACTTGTCCATTTAACTGTATCTGTTGTATCACTTGGTGCTATCTTTGTTGTGTACTGAATAGTATCGCCCTTATATAATTTGGCTATTCCTGTTTCGTTAATTGCAAATGATGTCGAAGGCTGCTTTACACTTATTGTACACATTGTAATCAATCCACTGTCTGTTGTTGCCATTATCATTGAATCTCCAACGCCAATTGCATTGTAACTTCCGGTATATTTGTTTACTGAAATAGCTGTATCGTTTGAACTTGAATACTGAATTTCATTTTTATAATCTTTCAAAATTTCATTCTTTTCATTTGCAATCAATGTTGCTGTTACTTTTGAATTAAAGCCTTTATTTACCTCTACATATGAAGTATCAATTGTCAGTCTTGGGTCTGCTATAGCCTGCATTTTTAAAGCAGCTTCTTTAGTAACTTTCTTAAGAAGTCCATTAGAATCGTATTCACTTTCAGGTAAATACTTATTTTCTAATGCAGTTGTATTAAATATTGTTCCATAAATTGTACACGCTGCCAAATAACTTCCTGTAGGTGTAGGATGTATGTTATCCGCATTGTATAATTTTATATCAGGGAACTGTTTTAAGCATCTTTCAAAATTAACTCCTGATGAAATAACCTGTGCACCATACTTATTTCCCATCATATAATAACCCTTTATCATATAATGCTGTATTTCATTATGTGATAAATAGTAACTATATCCTGTTGCAGTAAAACTTCTTCCAATATAATCAGCTTGTGTATCATAAAGAAGCATCTTTGCACCTGAACTCTGAATTAATGGTTTCAATGTTTCAATTGCTGTCTGAGTTTTTGCAATATCTGTGATAATCATTTCTCTGTGGTCCTGAAGAATTACATAATCCCACTTATAATTTTTTAATGCACTTATAAGCTGAGAACCATATGTATCCTTTTCATTAGCGAACTGATAAAGTTTATAATTTGCTGCTGTAAGCGCCTGAATTGTTACATTCATTCCATCAGCTACTGCAAGTCCTTTTACCATCTGTGGCATATCATTATAATAAGTTGAACTGTTACCAACAAATAAAATTCTTACATTTGGCTGAGTTGCATTTGTTCCATTATTGTTTTCACTAGAGGTTGTTGTTTCTGTTTCTCCTGAAGGCTTTGTTGTCTCTGTTTCATTTTCTTTTTCCTGGGTTGTTGTTTCGCCTTCACTTGCAGGTTTTGTTGTTTCACTCTCTCCTTCTAACTTTGTTGTATCTACTTCTTTTGCTGTGTTAGGTGCTGTTGTTGCCTCTATTTCCTGAGCCATAACACCAATGTTAAAGCATACCAACATTGCGAATACAAGTATAAATACTTTTCCTAATTTTTTAATTTGATTTCCCATATTTTTCTTCCTTACTCATATATTTTTGTATTTTGTAGGTCAAGGCATTTCAAAAACTGATTCACACATCCGTTCTGTGCCATTTTGACCCTAGTATCATATTATAATACATTTTTTTGTTTCTTAAAGGACAAATTAACAAAATTAATAATTTGCCTTATTTTTGCCTTGTTTATAAGAATAAGTACAAAAAGATATAGCTATTGATTTCTATACTCACTATGTTCTTTTTTTATTTTTCTTAAAATTTCAGGATTAAAAGCTATTTTTTCAATAATTTTCCCCATAACTTTTGCTCCTGTAAGCATTGTATCTGTTCCCTCTTTGCCTTTCATAAGTTCTGCAAATTCACTAGAATACAATTGAATATCTTCCTGTCCTGTAGAGATAACCGGAGTAAACACCGGAAGTATCGTATCTAAATTTCCAATGTCACTAGACCCTCTTGGTTCATCAGCATAACTCCAATTTAGCTTTAATTCATTCATAACCTCGCATACCACTGCCTTTTCTGTATCACCAACAAACACTTCAGCATAATCTGGATTTTTTTGTGAATAATCAAATTTATTTTCTACTGCAATTGCACAACCTTCTGCGCATTTTTCTACTTTTCTTTTTAATTCTAATAACCTATTTATAGTCCTTGCTCTTAAATATACATAAGCTGTGGCTTTTCTCGGAATTACATTTGGAATCTTTCCTCCATCAAGTATAACTCCCTGCACATCATCTCCTGGTTTAAGATTCAATCTTAACATTCCTAATGCATGAAAAAATAATTGAACTCCATTTAGGGCATTTACCCCTTCCCACGGATTAATGGATGCATGTGCCTGTTTTCCATAAAAATTTATAAGCATGTCACTTGAAGCTAACGTCCTAAAATATGGTTGATTTTTAGAATTAGCCTGAATAACTATTGCAAATTCATATTCATCAAATGCCCCATGTTCCATCATTTTTATTTTACCGCCACTAACTTCTTCATCTGGAGTCCCTACTATATCAATCTGAAATGGAAAATCTGGATATGCTTTCTCAATTGCAAGCGCACATATAATTCCTGCTGCACAACTTGCAGAATGCCCACAGCCATGACCAATCTCAGGCATGGCATCATATTCACATATAATAGCAACTTTTGGAAGCTTAAACTCTGCCTTTTCCTCTTTTGTTGCATAAAACGAGTACTTCATTCTAGCTCTTGGTGATGTTATTTTATATCCTTGTTTTTTTAAAATATCAGTAAGAAATTCACATGTCTTTCTTTCATTTCCTGAAATTTCCGGATGTTCATTCATCCAGTCTAATATTTCCTGTCCCAAATTTTTATACTTATTTAACGCTTTCTCAAATTCCATATTATCCTTCTCTCTTCTGACCCCGATATCAATTAACATTGTATATCATTTTCTTTTGTGTTTTAGCTAGTTATTACTTCTATATTCTGCATGTTCTTCTTTTAATTTGTCAAGTAATCCATTTTCATACGCTGTATTAGCAATAAAGTTAGCAATAACGCAACTACCTTCATACATAGTTTGCTTTGCCCTTTCTCCATAATTAAGTCTTTCAAATTCTACTGTATGAAAATTTACATATTCATCTGAACCTTTTAATTCAAGATGATATGTTGGAATAACCATGTCAACATTTCCTGCATCTGTCGAACCTTCCGGATATTCCATCTCATTTACTTCAAGACCAAGCTGTTCAAATATTGATATAATTGTCTGCGTTGCTGTTTTTCCATAATGAAGTTCCGCAAATGTTTCATATCTTTGTTTTATTTCTACTTCAGTACCTGTTGCATATGCCACTCCCTTTGCAATACGTCGTGCCTTTTCATTTAAATCCATTAAATCTTTCATAGTTGCAGCTCTTGGATAATATTCAAGACTCACTTTATCAGGTATTGTATTAGCTGCTATTCCACCTTCTACAACAATTCCATGCATCTGCATAAAAGGTTTAAAATGCACTCTTTCCAAGTCAATTCCATGCATAAACAACTGCGCAGCATTCAATGCACTAGCACCAAGCCATGGTGCTGTAGATGCATGTGCCGCTGTTCCTTTAAACGTAATAAACATATCATTACATGCAAGTATTCTTATCTGAGGCGCATTTATAGAATCTATGTGTCCCATTATTGCAAATTCATATCCATTAAATCCTCCATTTTTTGCAATAATAACCTTTCCTCCAAAAGTTTCTTCCGAAGGTGTACCAATAAAATCAATCTCATATGGAAAATCTTTAAACGTCTCCATTATTGCCAATCCTGATAATATGCTTATTCCACAACTTAAGGAATGCCCACACGCATGTCCTACCTCAGGTAGTGCATCATATTCGCACATTATAGCAATTCTTGGTTTGTCAGATTTCTTATACGCCCTAAAAGCATATTGTAATCCTGTGTAATCCATCTCTATTTCATATCCTCTTCTACGAAGAAAATCTGTTATATATTTACTTGATTCTTTTTCTTCTCCTCCTACTTCAGGATGTGCCGTAAGCCATTCTGCTAGTGGGAATACTTCTTTTTCCATGCTTTTTATATTTTCATTTAATTTTTCATAAATCTGCGGCATGATAATCACCTCCATTTTGTAGCAATTAATAAATATTCAAATACATAATAAACCCGAGACGCAGAGTCTTTCCTGCTTTTCCCGGGTTTATTTTACCTTACCATATAATTCTATTTATTTCTTGTAGGTTTTACAAATTTAGCATACAGACCTGAGCATATGATTACAACTATTACACAAAATGCTGCAAGTATTCCAAATATCTGGAAATATCCTGAAGCTCCTGCTGATTTATCAAGAATGTTACCAAAAATTGTATTCAAGAACATATCAGGAAGATATCCTACAATTGATGCAATACCTATTGCTGTGCCTGCCACTTTAACCGGTATATTAATTTCATGCATTGTTGAAAACATAACTCCATATAAACACATACTAAACAATCCCGGAATTAATGTTAATACAGCAACAAGCATTGAAGGTGCTCCTGTTCCTACTAAGATAACAAGTACAATTGAAATTGCCAATACTATTCCACCACATCTGAACCATCCAAGTGTTGATTTAAATACTTTATCTGCTAAAATTCCTCCAAGTGGTGCTGCGACAAGCATTACAATATACTGACGAAGAATTGCACATACACCTGCTGCCGTTGTTGATAATTTAATTATGTCTGTTAAATATGGTGTGAAATATGATGAACAACTATATACACCATATACACAGAAGAATACGATTGAAATTAGCCAAATTGCCGGATTTTTCAATACTGTTACTACATCGCCAAAATGGAACTTATCTTCTTCTGCTGTTGATAAATCTTTATCTGATTTTCCATCTAAGAAAATTGCTACTAAAATTGTTGCAAGTAATGTGAAAACTGCCATGGATACTACTGCCCAGAAAAATCCTGATTTCATATTGGCATCACCACCACCTGCATTATATGCCCATAAGTTTACTGCAGCAATTATAGCTGCTGTAGTACCATTTGCTGCATAGTAAATTCCATACATTGTTCCCTGTTCTTCTTCTGTACCTATAATTCTTATTGCCTTTAACAATGCTGTCCAAAAAACAAATCCTGATGCAAATGCCATCAACAACCATATTACCAGTGAAATTCCATAAGCAACACTTCCAGGAAGTCCCATAAGAATTGTTGCAGCAAATATTGCTGTTAAAACTGTTGCTACTGATAACGACATTAATAATGCTTTTTTAGGATTCATTTTATCTGCCAGTATTCCTCCTGGTATGTACAAAATAACACATCCGATTGCATACATTGTAAGTAATAAGCCTGACTGAGTGTCAGAAATATGTAATACTTCAATTATTGGATCATAAAATACATATTTTAAATAAGGGAATATGTAAATTGAGCCACCTGCTAACCCTAACACAATAAGAGTTAAATACTTTTTAATGTTTTCATTCATGATTTCAGTCCTCTCTTTCTTTATTTTTATCACTACCCTGACAAATTTCAATTATTTCTTCTTTTGTCTTATCGCCAAAATCCTGTTTCATTGCTTTTATCACAGAAGCAGTGATTAAAATCACAATAAATATAAGTGGAAATCCTAAAACAATAGCAAATTTTTGAATAAGACTCAGCCCTCCTACTGCTGATAAACCTATTGCTATGACAAATGTTGCTACTGCCCAGCTAAATCTGTTGTACAAATGAGGATCATCCTCAGGTTCCAAATCTTTTGATGTAGCTGTTCCAAGTACCATAGCTGTTGAATCAATTGTTGTTGCAAGGAATACAAAACATAAAACAACAAGTAATGCTATTAAAATCTTGCTAAAAGGCAATGTCTTCATTATTGCAAGTACAACCCCTTCATTTCCCTGTGTTTTTAAAATTGAAACCAAATCAACTATTCCATTTTTCTGAAGATATAATGAATATCCTCCAAGGATTCCAAGGAATGTGCAGCATCCAAGACTTCCCCATACCATCTGCCCCAATATAACTTGTTTAAGTGTTCTTCCTTTTGATACTTTAGCTATAAATATTCCCATTATCGGCAGAAATGATAGCCACCATCCCCAATAAAATAATGTCCACTCATGTACAAATTTTTGATTACCAAATGGGTCTGTATAAAAAATCATTCTTGGAAGATTCTGTATATAAAGTCCTATACTGTTAAGTTCCATTTCAAATACTTTTGAAATAGAACCTAAAACGCCTATTATAATAAGAAATACAAATATTAAAATCATATTTACATTTGTTAACTTCTTTATTCCATTTTCTAATCCTCTAAATACACTCCATCCAAATATTAAGAACCATATGAAATATACACATATCTGTAAAGGCAATCCATTTTGAATAGGTAATACATTTGATATTAATTTAGCCATTACAGGCACACCTAAACCAAGAGAGGTCGTTATTGATGCAATTATTCCAAAAACAACTATTATATCTATTAGTTTTCCTATAAAACTATCCTTAAATTTTTCTCCAAATAGTGGTGTGAGTGTAACGGAAAGTTTTACATCCTTTGTTTTTCTCATGTACAACATATATCCTATCGCTGTAACTGCAGGTATATAAAATGCCCAGGCACTTATACCCCAATGAAACTGCCCATACATATGTGCATATTCATATGCCTTATTTGACATTGCCTTAATGTGAAATGGTGTATTTGTAAGGTAATATATCGGTTCAGCGAATCCAAGAATTATCGTACTTGATCCTGCTCCTGATGTAAAAATCATGGCTGCCCAACTAAATGTTGAAAACCTTGGTTTGTCTTCAGGTGCTCCAAATTTTATATTTCCATATTTCCCGAAATATAAATAGAAAAATAATGCAAAACAAAATACACTTACCAATATATAGAGCCATCCAAACTTATTTACACAAAAATCGAAAGCTGTTTCTATTACTATTTTTACAACATCCGGTACTAAAATCAGCGCAGCCACCATAAGAATTACTATAGCCAAACTAATAAAATATACTTTTTTATCCATTTGCTCTAAGGCTTTTCTTATTTCACTCTTTTTCATAACATACGCCTTTCCCTTAATTGATGTTATTAACTCTGTTTAAATTTTGTAACGTCCACATCATTAACCATTTTAAACACTTTATCCTGTTCTCCTCTTAGGATATAGCATAAATTTTCAGCTCCAATTCTCTGACACTCATATAATGCAAAATCTGAATAAAATGCTGTATGTGGTGTTAAAACTACATCTTCACGTCCAACAAACGGACATTTCAATGTGTTTTCATTTGTTTCTTCTACTAAAACATCAAGTCCTGCTCCAAATACCTGACCATTATCTAATGCTTCAAGTAATGCGTCTTCATCAATCATGCTTCCTCTTGATACATTTACAATAATCGGTTTCTTTTTCATCATTGCAAAAGCTTCACGGTTTAACATTTTTTCATTTTCCGGTGTAAGTCTCATATGTACGCTAATAACATCTGATGTTTCAAATAATTCTTCTTTGCTTACAAGCTTTACTCCAAGACTTTCAGCTACTTCCGGCTTACAACTTGGGCTGTAGGCTATAACATTCATTCCAAATCCCTGTGCTCTTTTTGCAACTGCTTTTCCTATTTTTCCTAAACCTAAAATTCCAAATGTTGAACCTTCAAGTCTAATCATTCCTGATGTTGAATTATAGTCATATACATGTTTGTATTCTATTTCTCTGTCATAATGTTTTAATTTTCTTGCTACTGCAAGCATTAATGCTATTGAATGATCTGCAACTTCCTGTGTACAATATTCTCCGATAACTGCAACTGCTGTTCCCTGCTCTTGTGCTGCATCTGCATCTACGAAATTGTATCCTGTTGCTTCAATTGAAATTCCTTTTAAATTTGGATTGCTGTTTATTATTTCTTTCGGGAATTCCAAATATGATGTAAGTATTCCATCTACGTCTTTGATGGCTTCCTTGAATTTTTCATTATCTCCCTCATGCACATAAAGGGAAATTTCTGTATCTTCTCCAAGAAATTTTCTAAAAACTGATTTTTCTATTTCTAAATCTCTGTTAAGAGGTTCTTTATAATCACAAATTGCTACTTTCATATTTTTCTCCTGTTTCTATTTGTTTAATGTATCAAGAACCTTCTTAAACTCTTCAAGAAAAATCTTGTTCTGTTCTGTTGTTCCGATTGATACTCTAAGATGTTTGTTGTATCCCCATCCTCCGCAAGGTCTTACAATAACACCTACTTTTAATAACATTTCTGCAATTTCACCTGCATCATATGGTGAACTAAAGAATACGAAGTTAGCCTGTGATGGGAAACAGTCACATCCCATTTTTGTAAGTTCCTCATTCATCATTTCTCTATCAGCAATCATTTTATCACCATATTTTTTACATTCAGCCTGTCCTTCTTCGCTCATTAGCGCAACTGCTCCTGCAAGACCGATTCTGTTAGCGTTAAATGGTTCACTTACTGTATCATACCAGTTTACAAATTCAGGATTTGCTACAAGATAACCTATACGTCCACCTGCTAAACCATAATATTTTGAAAACGTTCTAATGTTAATTACCTGCTTACCTGCTTTAATATATTTCATTACATTAGGTAAATCATCAGAATTTGCAAAATCAGCATACGCTTCATCGATTACTAACCAACATTTTTCAGGAAGTGCTTCTACAAAATCATCAAATGTATCTTTATCAATTACTGAACCTGTTGGGTTATTTGGATTACAAATCCATACAATTTTTGTTTTGTCTGAAAGTTTTTCTTTAAAATCTTTTAATTCCATTGTGTAGTTATCATTTAATGGAACCTCAATTACTTTTGCACCCATGATTTTTGAAATTTCACGGTATAATCTGTATGACTGCTGTGGTACTAATACTTCATCTCCATCTTCTAATAATGTCTTTGCTACTTCATCAAGTACATTTCCTGCACCATGTCCAAGACTTACCCAGTCACCATCAACTCCAAACTTTTCACCTGCCATTTTTTTTAATTTGATGTAGTTTTTTTCAGGATAAATATTAATTTTCTTTACTTCTTCTGACATTGCTTTAAGTGCCACATCATATGGTCCATACATATTTTCATTTGAACCTAATTTTACTACACTTGTAAGACCATATTCAGCCATTACATCTTCCATGCTCTTTCCTGATACATACTTCTCGCAATCAAATGCCTCATGTCTAATACCTTTTACTTCCATCTCGTTTCTCCTTTGTCCTAACAATATTTTTCAGTGATTATACATTCGTATACCTTTTTTGTTATACTTGTGACTTCGTCACATATAATCACTTCAAATCCGCTTCGCTTCTTTTCAGTGATTATACATTCGCCAAATATGTTTATTTTTATGCAAGCATAAAATAAACATACTTGGCTCATTGTGTATAACAAAAAAGGCGCGTACATTTCTGTACGACGCCTTTGTCTTATGGAACCATTATAAAATTTGCTATAAAAATGTCAATTAATTTTCCTCGTTTTCTTAACTTTGTAAACTTGATATTTTCATTAATTAACATCGGAATCGTTTTTATTTTATATTGTTAAGTTTTTTGCTATTTTCATATGAGCATTTTCTTATGGTTTTTTCAGATTATTTTCTGTATTTCTTTACATCTTTTTTAAATTTTTTCCACGCATCTTCATGTTTAACATAGTATCTTGGGCATTCTTTTCCTGTTATATCATAATGTCTAATTACATGGTCTTCATTTAACCCACATGCCATTTCTAGCCATGCAGTAAGTTTTACCAAAGATTTATATGTCTTTTTATTAAATTTTCCTGATTTATCCGCATGACATACCTCTATTGATATAGTGTCATTATTTCTCCAATTGCTTGCTGCTGACATTTCATCTAACGGGATACATTGAATTACTTCGCCATCTAATCCAACCACAAAATGAGAACTTACATTTGACTGATCGCCTGCATAAAAATCATGGTTTTGCTGTGCCGTACTTCCCGGATTTCCGACATAGTGAATAACTATATCTTTAACGCTGTCAAGTTTTTCTCCACTTCTTGATGCTCCATCCACATCTATAATCTGGACATCTATCCACTCCGGTCTTTCCATGTTTTCTAACTTACTCAAATTTATTTTGCCATAATAAATTTCACTTGCCTTCCATGCAACCATAGCCACTAATGCAACTATTAATAATATTCCGATTTTTTTAATTCTTTCTTTTCTACGTTTTGATTTTTTCATGTATCTCATTTTATGCCATCCTATGTTTCTTAATTAAATAAAATTTCATATATTTTCCACGGCTTATTATACTCTATAATTTATAAATTTGTAATCATATCCATCTCGTATTTTTCATAAACTGTACAATAAAACATAGGAGGTTACAATGTCAAATAATTCTGAATATCTTAGTATGACAAAAAGGAGTATTTCCTGGCTTTTCTTTATCGCATTAGCAATTGGTGTTACATATTATTTTCAGGCTTTTTCCTATAAAGATACATTTGATTCTCTCCCTGTTTCATCTGCTGCAAAAGAACTTCCAATTTATTGTGTAGATACTGCCAAGCCTCAGGTTTCCATTAGTTTTGATGCTGCTTGGGGAAATGATGATACACAAAAAATATTAGATATTTTAAAAGAAAATAATATTAAGGCCTCTTTCTTTATGACAGGTGGCTGGGTTAAACAATATCCTAATGACGTAAAAGCGATTTATGAGCAAGGACATGATTTAGGAAATCATAGTGCAAATCATAAGAATATGAGTTCTCTGTCAAACGAAGAAATATGCAATGAACTTAATACCGTTACTGAAAATGTAAAAAATCTTACTTCCTATCAAATGAATTTGTTTAGACCTCCTTACGGCGATTATGATAATCATGTTATTGTTAAAGCAAAAGAATGTGGTTATTTTACAATACAATGGTCTGTAGATTCTCTGGATTGGAAAAACTATGGTGTTGATGCAATTGTAAATGAGGTTATTAATAATAAGTCTTTAAAACCAGGTGCCATCATTTTAATGCATAATGGTGCGAAATATACTGCCCAGGCTCTACCTAAAGTAATTGAAGGTTTAAAACAAAAAGGTTATGAGATTGTTCCTATCTCCAAACTAATTTATAAAGACAATTTCCATATGGAACATGACGGCTGTCAGGTGAAAAATGGAGAATAGGTGTAGACTAGATATAGATAGAGAAAGGCATACTGTTTTTTTGCAATATGCCTTATTCCATCAATCTTTATTTAAATATTCATAGAGCATAGACGGTGAAAATATTAATGGATTAGTTAGATTAGCCTCTAAAAAATCCTTATCACCTGTTAATATTATATCCGCTTTATTATATATTGCATCACTCAATACAGGAATATCTTTTTCGTCTCTCAAATGCCCTAATACTTTATCTGTACTTTTACAAAAGTTAATATTTAAAGTTCTATAACACTGATAAACCTTTTCAGCTTTTGCTGGCCACTTTTGTTGTAGCTTTGCTTGAAATTCTTCATCAACATATTCTGAAACTAACAATTCATGTTCTGACAAAAACAGCTGTGAAAATAATCTTCCAGCCTGCCCTACAAATATCAGTGCTGATATCAATACATTTGTATCAAGCATTATTTATTATTTTCATAATCCTAATCTTTCCCTTCTGAATTTAGCCATATCCTCAATCATACTTTCCTCTGAACTCCATCCTTTATCATCAGAAAACATATTTTGTATGTCCTTTAATGTATCCACACTCTTTTCTGCTTTCTCCTTTTTTCTAGAATTGGAAAGAAATTTTATGAAACTTATTACCGTATTATAATCTTCATCCTGTAATGTATCTAATAAACTGTTTATCTCTAATACTTTTGGTGCCATATGAATTCCTCCTTCCTGACAACTTTTATTCTTATTTTTATTATATCCAAATTATAAATAATTGTACAACAATAAATTTTGCATTATGTGTATAAACTAATAATTTTCTATTAATATTAGACTTTTGTCTTACTATAAATTTGCTGATTCAATTTCCAGATTGTTTTCCTCAAAATATCAAATATACTACTACATGAGCAACCAGCTTCTTCCCAATAAAATAGGAGTATCCTCTACGGATACTCCTATTTTTTTATATATTAACGCTAAATATATTTGAAATAAAAATCTAATTTAATACTATTAATCATTAACTACTTCTTTTCCCGAGCCTAAAACTTTAATTCCTACAATAGTTCCAATCATAAGAATAATTCCGATAGGAAGTGCAGCCCATCCAATTCCTGCTGCTTTCTGCAATGCTCCTGAAATTATGTATGTTATAAATGAAACTACAGCAACTGTTACTGCATATGGAATCTGTGTAGATACATGATTTGTATGTTCGCATTGTGCTCCTGCCGATGACATAATTGTTGTATCTGAAATTGGAGAACAATGGTCTCCACAAACAGCTCCTGCCATACATGCAGATATGGCAATAATCATCATTGCAGGGTCAGTTTTCTGGAATGCCTGTACAACAATAGGAATTAGGATACCAAATGTTCCCCATGATGTACCTGTTGCAAATGCAAGTCCACATCCTACTACAAATATAACCGCAGGAAGGAATATTGCAAAACCTTCAGCACTATTCTTCATTATTACTTCAACAAATTCTGCTGCTCCTAAACTACTTGTCATGTTCTTTAATGTCCATGCAAATGTTAAAATAAGAATTGCAGGAACCATTGCCTTAAATCCTTCCGGAAGACAATCCATACACTCACTAAACGGTAATATTCTTCGTGTAACATAAAATATCAATGTAATGATAAGTGCAAATATACTTCCTAACGCTAAGCCAACTGATGCATCACTATTTGAAAATGCTGTTACAAAATCTGTACCTGAGAAAAATCCTCCTGTATAAATCATACCGATAATACAGCATATAATAAGTGTAATTACAGGAACTACAAGGTCACATACTTTACCTTTTTTCTCTTTTCCTTCATTATCAATTTCTTCATATATTTTATTACCGGTTGTAAACAAATCTCCTTTAGCCGCATTTGCTTCATGCTTTGCCATTGAGCCAAAATCTACTTTCATTACAACAATTGTAATCATCATAACAATTGTCAATAAAGCATAATAGTTATATGGTATTGATTTTATAAATACTACAAATCCGTCCTCACCTTTTACAAATCCCGTAACTGCTGCAGCCCATGAAGAAATAGGTGCAATAATGCATACAGGAGCTGCCGTAGCATCAATTAAATATGCAAGCTTAGCTCTTGATACATTATGTCTGTCTGTTACAGGTCGCATAACACTACCTACTGTAAGGCAGTTAAAATAGTCATCTACAAAAATTAAACAACCAAGTGCTATAGTTGCAAGCTGTGCTCCTACTCTTGTCTTAATGTGCTTAGAAGCCCATTCTCCAAATGCTGCTGATCCTCCTGCCTTGTTCATCAATGCAACTATTGTTCCAAGAACAACTAAGAATACCAAAATTCCAACATTATAGGAATCTGAAAGTGAACCAACTATGCCATCACTAAGTACGTGTGTAAGTGTTCTTTCAAATGAGCCACCTGCATAAAGTACTCCGCCGATTACGATTCCGATAAACAATGAACTATAAACTTCCTTTGTAATCAATGCAAGTACAATTGCCACAAGCGGCGGTATCAACGCCCAAAATGTTCCAAATAATTTAGGAACATACTCTGCTTCATCTGCTGCAAATACCGTTGTTGAAAATAGTGTTATCAACAGCAATGTAACAAGCAACATTAAACCTTTGTTTCTTCGTTTCATAAAAACTCTTCTCCTTGTCTTTTTTATTTCATTACCCATATCGAACATTATAACATAAAGCCGATGCTTTCGCATCGGCTTTATTACTATTCCTTTAAATATTAAGTTACTTTTTTATTTATCCACGCATAAGATAATCCATTATCTTTTTAGAATCTTCTAATTCATGTGCAACAATTTCCATTTCAGGTATTTTCGCTGCTGATGAAAAAATTGTTGATAATGAAACTAACTGGCACAATTTTGATTTTAAATTTAATCTGTCTCCATCATCTGTAATTAATTCTACTCTGCCTTCACAACTGTCAATAACCTTTAAAAATTCTTCGGGATTTGAAATATTTTTTACCTTCATAGTTTTCTATCTCCTTTTTTATTTTTGTTTTTGCTTTTCTTCAATTTCCTTAATCATATCAATTCTAACCTGATGACGTCCGCCTTCATATTCAGCATTTAACCACTCATCTACTATCATCTTGGCTGTTTCAACACCAATTACTCTTGCGCCAAATGCTATGATATTAGAATTATTATGCTGCTTCGATAATTTTGCACTATATGGTTCGCTACATACACATGCTCTTATTCCATTAACTTTATTAGCTGCAAGTGAAATTCCTACGCCTGTTCCACAGATTAAAACACCACAGTCTACTTCCCCACTTACAACAGCATTTGCTACTGCCTCACCATAAACAGGATAATTGCATCTTTCCTTAGAATCTGTTCCAAAGTTTACAACTTCATATCCTTTGCTTTCAAGATATTCTTTAATTTCATTTTTCATGTCTACTGCAACATGATCATTTCCAATTCCTATCTTCATAGTTCACACCTCTAATATTTATTTTTGTATTCACATGTTTTATTTTTGTGAAAATTTTTGCAACAAATTTAATACTATGTTTATTCTGCTATTATATAATTATTGCCTGCTTCAACAACACTTGTTTTCTTATCACAAATTATTGTTGCTTCCTCTAATTCCATAACTTTGCATAATGTATTTTTGCCTGATTTCGTGCTGTCTGCAAGAACATATGATTTTGTTGAATTATGATGTACTATACGCTTCTTTTCAGCTTCAAGTAAATCAGGTGTGTTGAATCCTGCCCCTTCTGAGAAACCGGACATTCCAATAAATGCTTTATCAAAATAATATTTTTTAAGGAAATTATTTGTTGTAATTCCTATTATTGATGCAGTTGTTATATTAATCTCTCCTCCTGCAACAATACATTTAATATTATTGGTCTGCAACTCCTGATAAATCATTGCATTTGTTGTTACAACAGTAATATTTTTTTCTCTCAAATATTTTATCATCATTAAAGCTGTGCTTCCTGAATCAATATAAATTGATTCACCGTCTTTAACTAAATCAGCCGCATACTTTGCAATACGTTCTTTCTCTTCGACATTTTTACTAAATTTAGAAATTACAGGTACTTCATAACTTCCTCTCTTTAAACAGGCACCACCACCTCTGAGTAAAGTTATCTCTCCTTCTTTTTCCATAGTCTTCAAATCTCTTCTAACGGTAGACTCCGATACGCCCCCTAAAGATTTGCAGAACTCATCCAAAGATACGACTTCGCTTTTTTCCAGTAAATCTAATATTTGTAACCTTCTTTCATATGGAATCATATCTGCCTCCTAACATTGAAAAGTATAAATAAACAGTTATAGTTTATACTTTCTATATCCTATTCCTTCTTGGTTTTATTAGATAAATTATACCTATTTATAGTTTATACTTTTACGGAAAACTTTTCAATCATTTTTCGTCAACTTTTGTCAATTTTATTCAATTTCTTCTAATGTCGGCATTGATGGCTGTGCTCCATATCTGCAAACCGTAACTGCGCTACATTTTGTTGCAAATTTACAAGCTTCAATTAATCCTAATCCTTTAACTATCGAATGACTTACTGCTCCAACATATGAATCTCCGGCACCTGTAGTTTCTACCGCATCTACTTTCATTGACGGAATTACTTCTATTTTACCATCTTCATATACAACAGCTCCATCCTTACCTAAAGTAAATATTACATTGTTTCCATATTTTTCAGCAATTTTCTTTATTTCTTCTTTTGCTTTTTCAATAGAATCAATTTCTGTCTTACAATAAAAAGCTGCTTCTACTTCGTTTACAACTAATATATCTGCTTTTGCCAAATATTCGTCTTTAAGTTCTATTGCAGGAGCTGCATTTAAAACTACAATACATCCGGCTTCCTTAGCTTTATCAATTGCATATTCAATCATTTCTACAGGAATTTCATTTTGTAAAATACATACTTTCGATTCCATTAATGCAGGCATTGCATGGTCGATATCCTGTTTTGTGATTTCATAATTCGCGCCTCTTACTATGCAAGCAAATACACTTCCATCATCAATAGCGTTTATAATTCCCATTCCGCTGCTTCCCGGAACTTTTCTTATATAATCTGTGTTTACTCCATACTGCTTCGCTGTACTTACAAGAAAATCTGCCGCTGCATCCGTTCCTACACATCCAACCATATATGTCGGTGTATGAAGTTTTGCTGCCTGAACTGCCTGATTTGCACCTTTTCCACCTGCACTGTACGCAGCATCGTTTGCAGGTAATGTTTCTCCTTTATATGGCAATCTTGATATTTTTAAAATAATATCATAGTTCAGGCTGCCAATAACTGTAATCTTATCTTTCATTTATGTTTCTCCTTTGACATTTTTCCGTTCACATTGCTAAGTGTCAATAAATACAAATTTCTTATTTTCACAAACACAATCGCAATCTATTCTTTTGCCACTTACATTATGTAATTATACAACAAGAGGTGCATAAATATTTAAATTAATATTCCTGCACCTCTTAAATCAAATATTTATTTTAGTTTCTTATAATGTTCATAATATAATGCCATTATTTAGTTTGCAGCTTTTTTATGACGTGCAACGAATCCTTTAATATCCTGCTGAATAAATTCAAAGTATGAAGCTACAATGATTATAATACCGGTTACAACGAACTGCCAGAAAGAGTCAACGTTGATAACTACCATACCTACTTTTAATACTGCAAGCATTAATGCTCCGATGAATGTTCCAAGTGCTGTTCCTTTACCACCTGCCATTCTTGTTCCACCGATAGCTGCAGCTGCGATGGCATTTGTTTCATAAGCCTGACCTGCTGTAGCTTCTGCTGAACCTAAGCTTGCTAACATAATCATACCTGCTATTGCTGCACATATTCCACAGAAAATGTAAGCGATGTACTTTGTTTTAACTACGTTAACACCTGATAATTTAGCTGCTTCTTCATTTCCACCTACTGCATATAAATAATCTCCGCTTCTCATCTTTGATAAAAGAATGTGAGCTATTACAAATACTACTACCATTACGATGATGTAGTTTCTTACACCACCAAATACGATACCATTGAAAATGTCTCTGTATGATGTTGGAACATTAGTTACAGGAACACCACCTGTTACTACGTAAGCAATACCTCTGTATAAACTCATTGTACCTAATGTAGCAATGAAAGGCTGAAGTTTTAACTGATTAATCAGGAAACCATTGAATGCTCCAAGAACTGCTCCAATTAATATACCTACTAAAATAGCTAAAAATGGATTCATTCCATAGTTAACTGTACATGAAGCTACTACAATACCTGTGATTGCGTATGTACATCCTACTGAAAGGTCGATACCTCCGGTAATGATTGTAAACATCATACCTACGGCAAGTACACCATTTAATACCATCTGTTGCAAAATTGTTAAAAAGTTACTGTAGTTTAAGAAATTTTTATTTAACACTGTGAATACTACACACATTGCAAGTGTAGCTATTAGCACTACAAATTCACGTTTATATTTATTCCATATACCTTTCATTCTAATTACCTCCAATTGCCAAATCAAGAATTGAATCTTCTACAAAATCAATCTTACTTGTAAGTTCAGCTGTTACTTTTCCTTCACTCATTACGATGATTCTGTCACTAATACCCATTGCTTCCGGTAACTCTGAAGAAACTACGATAATACTCTTACCCGCTTCAACAAGTTCTTCCATCAATCTGTAAATTTCTGCTTTAGCACCTACGTCTACACCTTTTGTAGGTTCATCAAATATGATTATATCTACATTTGTAGCCATCCATCTTGCTAAAATTACTTTCTGCTGATTTCCACCTGACATGTTACTTGTCAGATAATCAACTCTTCTTGGATGTACATCCATTTCTTCAAAAAAGCGTTCCGCATTTTTTATTTTCTTCTTTTCATCCGTAAACGGACCTTTCATATATTTTTCCAAACTTGAAATTGCTATATTTTCATAGTTGTTAGAAAGATTCATAAATCCTTGTGTTTTTCTATCTTCAGGTAATAATCCTATTCCGGCCTTCAACGCTTTTGTAGTATTCCAGCCATTCTTTATTTCTTTTCCTTTAAGGATAATCTTTCCTGATGTTTTTTGATCCGCTCCTATAATGGTTCTCATTACTTCTGTTCTTCCTGCACCTACCAGGCCAAAGAAACCAAGAATTTCACCTTTATGAAGTTCAAAACTAACATCGTTATAATTTTCATTTGTTAAATGTTCTACACTCAATACAACTTCATCAGTTTTTGGACTTGGTTTAAGTCTTGATGCAACTGCTGATACATTTCTACCAACCATTGCATGTATAAGTTCATCTCTTGTTGTGTTTGCAATATCCATTGTCTGAATGTATTCACCATCTCTAAGAATGGAAGCCCTGTCGCAAATCTGGAAAATTTCTTCCAGTCTATGGCTTACATAAAGAATTGTAACACCCTGTTTTTTCAATTTTCTAACTACATCGAAAAGGGCTTCTGTTTCCTTTAATGTAATAGATGCTGTTGGCTCATCAAGAGAAATAATCGTTGAATGATGATACAACGCTCTTGCTATTGCTAACATCTGCATTTCACCTGCTGTCAATGTACTAACTAAATCAGATGATTTGAAGTTACAATTTAATTCTGCCAATATTTCATCTACTTCTTTATTCATTTTTTTGAAATCTATAAAGATTCCTTTTTTAGGTTCATAACCCATTGTTACATTTTGACCAACTGTAAGATCCTTTACTACAAGTGTTTCCTGATGAACTTTAGATATTTTGCCATTTACAATAGCATCATTTGTGTCTTTAAAGCTTACTTTTTCTCCATGAAGTCTTACTTCACCTTCATATTCCGGATAAACACCATGAAGAATATTAAGCAGAGTCGATTTTCCTGCTCCATTTTCACCTAATAGTGCGTGAACTTCTCCTTCTTCTACTGAAAAAGATATATCTTTAAGGACGTGTACTCCTGGAAAGCGTTTGTTAATATTAACAAATTCAACAGCCTTCGCCATAATAGTTCCTCCTTCTTTATAGATGGGAGAAAGTTCTCACTTTCTCCCATTATCTAAAACCTAACTGTTCCTTTTTTATTTTTTACTATTCAGCTACATATTTAGCATCTGTCCATCCAATGATTTCAGCTGCGTCTTTGTCTACGTTTGTTGAATCAATAAGAGCCTGTGGTGTATGTGTTACTCTTGGAATATCCTGTCCTGCTAATACACGTAATGTTACTTCTGTAGCAACCTGTGACATATAGTATCCAAATGAGTCAACTGTTGCATCTAACTTACCTTCTCTAATTGAATCATAAGCTTCGCCGATACCGTCAACACCTACTACTAAGATGTCTGCTTTTGCTTCTTCTACTGCTTCAACAACACCTAAAGCCATATCATCGTTGTTACAGAAGATTGCCTTTAAGTCAGGGTTCTGCTGAATCCATGTGCTTGCTAATTCTTTTGCTTTCTGTCTATCCCAGTCAGCATTCTGTTCTGCTACTACTTTAAGTCCTGAGTTATTGTCCTTAATCCATCCTTTGAATCCTGCTGTTCTTTCACGAGCTGCAAATGCCTTTGCCATACCTACTACGATAGCAACTTCGCCTTCGTCACCAAGCTGTTTTGAAACCCATTCAGCTGCTAATTCACCATTCTGGTAAGCATCAGGTCCTACGAAATAATCTGCTGCTGAAATTAAACCGTCATTTACGTTGATTGTAGGAATCTTCTTTGTCTTAGCATTGTCAACTGATGATGTTAAGTTTGAATCTGAAATTGGGCTTAACATTAATGCGTTATATCCCTGGTTAACTAAATTATCTGTCATTGTCTGCTGTCCGATTTCATCACTTTCATCTGTTGTTCCATCTACTTTGATTTTAACATCAACTCCTGCGTCTTTGAGTGATTTTTCTGCTGCTTGATAGCGTAAATTTGCTGTCGGAAAATACATGATAGAGAATTCCTCATGTTTGTAACGAAGTACCTGAACACTTCAATGATAATCCAACTAGACGTTATTGTCAAAATATCTTTTTGACCTGCTTGGCG
>OLSN01000634.1_pt1 | contig 36714 bp, 32 predicted proteins | sample 1672411 | NCBI WGS metagenome assembly OLSN01 (sample SAMEA3136683, study PRJEB25190) | human gut metagenome | biome: human gut; feature: human-associated habitat; material: faeces | place: Austria | collected 2013 | reverse complement strand
TGTTTATTGTCTTACGTTTTATATTCTGCATAAAGTGTTCCAAAACATGGATGTGGAGCAACTTGGCAGTTTAAACTTTGCTAATTTGGTAACATGCGGACATTCATAATATGATATCTGTTAAACTTAAATTCAGACCTTCTGTAAACATTGACAAAGAAGGCTCATTGGTGTTTCAGCTTATTCACGGACGTATAGTCCGCAGAATAACCAGCAAGTACAAGATTTTCAGCAGCGAATGGGACGAACGCAACGGTTTCATCGTTCTCCCCATGAAGTCATCGCCGCGCTATGAGCAGCTAAGTCTTATCCGCTTTAATGTGGAATGGGAACTGCGGCGGATAAACAGCATTATCCGGGACACTGTCGTTGACGGCAGTCAGTTGTGCGTTGATGATGTCATCAGCCGGTTTTTGCTTTGTGACGATGTAAGGCAAAGCGTGTTTAACTTTATCCGTACCCAGATTATGCTTAAACGGAAGCTGGGCAAGATACGTTCAAGCGAGACCTATAAGTCGACGTTAAACAGCTTCATGCACTTCAGAAAAGGTGTCGATCTGCCTTTCAACATGATTGATTCAGAGCTGCTTGAACTTTATGAGGCGCAGATGAGATACCGCGGCTTGTCGCGCAACACGACATCGTTTTACATGAGAATTCTGCGCACCAACTATAAGATGGCGGTAGAGAAAGGCCTGACTAAAGACTGCCACCCGTTCAGGCATGTCTATTGCGGCATGGACAAGACCATAAAGCGGAGCATATCCTTTGTTGAGATTAAGAGGATAAAGGACCTCGATCTGTCGAGAAAACCCATTTGGGACTATGCCCGCGACATGTTTATCTTCAGCTTCTGCACCAGAGGCATGTCTTTTGTAGACATGGCATACCTGAAGAAGAAAGACTTGCGCAACGGCTATCTTACTTACCGTCGTAAGAAGACGGGACAGCTGCTCATAATAGAGTGGACACGCCAGATGCAGGATATCCTTGATAAGTATGAGCCTAACAAGACAAAATATCTGCTGCCGATAATAATGCGTGAAGACGGAAAAGAGCGGCAGCAATACCTTAATCAGATGATGAGAATAAACAGACATCTGAAGGAGATTGCCGGCTTGGCCAATCTGTCAGTGCCATTGTCTTTATATTACAGCCGTCACAGCTGGGCAACCATAGCACGCGGCAAGGACATACCCCTGGCTGTGATAAGCGAAGGACTGGGGCACGAGTCGGAAGCTACCACCCAGATATATTTAGATTCGATTAAATCTTATGAGGTAGATGAAGCAAACAGGAAAATATTAAACGGTCTCTAAAACTTATTAAACATTGTGGAGGGACATTGGTGTATGTCCGTGCTGTTTGTGCTGAAGGCAAAAGCAGCATCGCCTAATAAGCATCATTGTCCGAAAATAAAGTTAATTCTTCGATTTATAAACCTCACCATATTTTACGCTTTTCAGTAAAGTAACAGACGCAAATACTATTCTTAAAGTCATTCGTTTTTTTGAATGATGTAATCCAAAAAGGACTTGATTCGTTTCACGAAAAAGACCATCTCCTAATAAGAGACGGTCTTTTGTATGCAAAGGTACAAAAAATAATTACTTATGCAATTATTTTAACAATTTTATTCGATTATTTCACCGCAAACGTTTATTTGCTGATTTTTTCTTTACAAATAAAATGTTTGAAAGTCCGTAAATAAAAATGTTTCACGTAAATGACCGTCTCTTATTAGGAGATAAGCAAAAATAACTAGGTGATAAATAAGCTTTACACTGATAAAGTCATTTAAAAAAGCGTTTTAATAATGCTTGACGAGAATGAGAGAAGTCTAGATACAAAAACTCATAACTGCTTGTTATACTGCAATTTACGTTAACTCGCAGGACTAGAGAGTATGCCTTTAAGGCATTAATATTAGTAACCAACACATTGCTGACTATGACTAAAGAAGAGCAGATTATAGCTTTTTCTAGGAGTGACGCGCCCCAATGGTTCGTTATGCGCGACCTGAAGCGAAACAATGCCAAGCTTCCTGCGTATAAGATGCTTAGCGAGATGAAAATCGAGATATTCACTCCTATGAAGTGGAAAATTGTGACCAAAGAGAAAAAACGCATCCCCCAGAAAGTTCCTTTTATGCAAGACTTGCTGTTCGTGCATGTCACCAGAAAAATTCTTGATCCTATCGTCGAGAGAACCAGTACACTGCAATACCGCTACTTGCGCGACGGATTTAGAACTCCCATGACGGTAAGGGACACGGATATGGAGCGTTTTATACGTGCAGTTGAATCTGCGGACAATCCGCAGTTTTATGCTCCAAAGGATATCCTTCCTAGTATGATAGGCAAAACTGTGCGCATCATCGGCGGTCCTCTGAACGACTATGTAGGAAAACTCCAGAAGATGCAAGGCTCAAAAGTGAAGCGCATCTTTATTGAATTGTCTAACCTCTTGACTGCATCTATTGAAGTGCAGCCTGAATATATACAGATATTATAAGAAATAACGAATCTTTATCTTATGCCATTTTGTTGTTTCTGCTGGCGTCAACAGGCAGAAATTGTTATGATGAAACTACTTTCGTAAATCCCATAAAACGAAAATATATAAATACTAAAACCCGAGCCGGGCGTTATGGTTCAGCCGGTATCTTCGCTTTATATTGAACAGACTTTCGTTTGCTCTTTAGCAGCATAGCATGCTATGTCAAGAAGAAACATACGGAACTCAATAGTAAACAAAAAGACGGCTGAAAGCAGAAATACACAAAAGAGATAAAACGATATGCAGACCAGCGGTCGGCTTGGGCTAAATTATTGATGTAAATAAATTAAATGACCACGCAACAGGAAAATACAAAACGGATTGCAAAGAATACATTGATGCTATATGTCCGCATGCTCTTTGGCATGTTGATATCATTATACACTTCGCGCGTGGTGTTGCAGGCTTTGGGCGTTGAAGACTATGGTATATATAATGTTGTTGGCGGCGTGGTGGCAATGTTCTCTTTATTGTCAGGTTCCTTATCTGCAGCTGTAAGCCGTTTTTTAACTTTTGAGTTGGGAAGAAAAGATTTAGAACGTTTAAAAAAGGTTTTTTCTTCAGCATTGTGTGTACATGCCTTATTGGCTCTTGTTGTCTTTATTTTATCAGAAACCATTGGACTATGGTTTTTGAATTATAAGATGAACATACCTGCTGGACGAATGATTGCTGCTAATTGGGTATTTCAGTTTTCCTTATTTTCATTTCTGTTAGGGCTATTCAGTGTTCCTTACAATGCATCAATCATTTCACATGAAAGGATGGGCATTTTTGCCTTTGTTGGTATTGGGGACACTATTTTGCAGTTGTGTATAGTCCTATTTGTTGCTTATGGTGAAATAAATGCGGATAAGTTGATCCTTTATTCTGGTCTTTTAGTGTTAAAAGGACTGTTGTTTCAGCTTTTCTATTTTTATTATTGTCGTAAGTCTTTTGAGGAATGTCGTTTTAGATTGGTTCTTGATAAACCATTATTGAAAGACATGACAGGATTTGCGGGTTGGAATTTCATCGGGGCATCATCGGCTATCTTGCGTGACCAAGGCGGTAATATACTTTTAAATCTCTTTTATGGCCCGGCTTTAAATGCTGCACGCGGAATTGCAAACCAAGTTAATAGTGCTATAGGTGCATTTGTCGGTAACTTTATGGTGGCATTAAATCCCCAAATAACTAAATCATACGCAGCAGCGGAATATGACTATACGTTTTCATTGATTTTCAAGGGGGCACGGTTTTCTTTCTATTTATTATTGTGGCTGGCTCTCCCAGTTTTATTGAACACTCAATATATATTATCCATTTGGTTGAATGTGGTACCTGAGCACGCTGTATTTTTTGTTCAGCTTGTTTTGATTTTCTCAATGTGTGAAGCAATATCCAACCCGTTGGTTACTGTTATGTTGGCTACAGGTAAAATCCGAAATTATCAGATAATCGTAGGAGGATTGCAGATGATGAATTTTCCGTTATCGTATCTGTTCCTTAAGATAGGTTTCTTGCCGGAAGTGGTTGTAATGATATCTATCGCCCTTTCATTGGTTTGCTTAGTAGCACGCTTAATCATGTTACGCGGTATGATTCAATTGCCGGTATCTCGTTTCTTACATAATGTGTGCGGTAAAATTATTTTGGTAACTTTATTATCAGTTATTATTCCTTTACTCGTCCGTTGGAAATTACCTGCCAATCTGTATGGATTTATAATATCTTGCATTATATGCCTGATTTGGACGGCGGTTATTCTTTTTATATTTGGATGTTCTGTTTCTGAACGGAGATTTCTGAGAGATAGGTTGCATGCTTTATCAGTAAAATGGTTAAATAGATGATAACAATAAAAGATAAATCTGCTTGCTGCGGATGTAGTGCTTGTGCCAGTGTTTGTGCCCATCATGCTATTACAATGAGGCCGGATGGCATGGGCTTCTTATATCCAGAAGTAGATAAAAGCAAATGTATAGACTGTGGTCTCTGTAATCAGGTGTGCGCATTTAACGATGATTATGACAAATCTGGAAACTTAGATGAACTAGATGTTTATGCTGCACGCCACAAAGATATAAATGAAATTAATAGTAGTAGAAGCGGTGCTGTTTTCATAGCTTTGTCTGATTGGATATTAGAACAAGGAGGTGTTGTATATGGCGCTGGTTATGAAGACCACTTCCGTGTTGTACATAAGAGAGCCACAAATAAAGAACAACGTGATGAGTTTAAGGGAAGCAAATATGTACAAAGCGATTTGAAAGATATATTCTGCCAAATAAAAAAGGACTTGAAACAGGGATATAAGGTAATGTTTTCCGGGACTCCGTGTCAGACATCGGGCCTATTGTCTTATTTGAAACTATTGAAACAAGATATCTTTCAATTATATGTCGTAGATCTTGTTTGCCATGGAGTGCCTGCTCCTTATGTATGGCGTGATTATCTCAACTATATTGAAAAGAAATATCATGCAAAAATAACTGCTGTTAATTTTCGTGATAAATCGCAATTGGGTTGGGCCGCACATAAAGAGTCTTTCAAATTAGATGATAAATATGTATGTACATCTACTTATTCTGATTTGTTCTGTAAATGTATTATGTTCCGTGATTCTTGCGGAGTATGTCATTTCGCTAATTTGAAGCGGCCATCTGATTTGACTATTGGTGATTTTTGGGGTTGGGAAAAGGTTGATCAACATATTAATACCGATAACAAAGGAGTCTCTTTACTTTTGGTCAATACGACAAAAGGCAGACAATTATTTTCTGAAATAGCTGATCAAATTAATTTTCTTGCGACTAACACACAGCATTGTCTGCAACACAATTTGGAGCATCCATCTATTATCAGTCCATTAAGAACAGAATTCGAACAGAATTTTATATCGCGAGGATTTGTTTATTGTGCTAAGAAATATGGAGACATTGGTCTCAGACATCGAATATACAGTCTCCTTAGAAAGGTGAAACATAAAATATTAGGATAATGAAAATTGGAATATTCACATTTCATCGTGCAGCTAACTATGGAGCCGTATTGCAGACTTATTGCTTGCAGGAAGTTCTCAAAAGTATAGGACACGAGGTTTATGTTATAGATTATCGTCCTAAATATCTTATAGAGACATACAAAACATTTTCATACGATTCAGCATCTTTTAATTCATTCTTTTCAAAATGTAAAGGATTAATAAGAGCTTGTTTGGTCGCTCCTATCCGCTGGAAACGTAATCATACCTTCTCCCAATTCATCCATCATAACCTAAATCTTTATCCGTTAGATTTGAATGATGAGTATAACGATTTCGATGCTTTCGTTTTTGGCAGCGATCAGATATGGAATCCGAAAATTACTAATGGATTTGATAAAGTATACTTGGGTGACTTCCCTGCTACAAAAGGTAAAAAACTGATTACCTACGCAGCAAGTGCAGGAAGTACATCGTATTTATCTGATGAAAACATTGATTATTTCTTAACTAATATTCTGCATTTTGATAAAGTTAGCGTTAGAGAGAAATCTTTAGCTGAATATATAAGTAGCAAATTATCTATAACTCCGAAAATAGTATTTGACCCAGTGTTATTGGCAGGATGTAATATATTATATAAGTTGGCATATAAAAATAAAAGAAAAGAACAATGCCAAAAGAAGCCATATTTATTATTATTTCAATTGACTAGAAATGATTATATCGCATCTTATGCATCTGCCGTTGCTAAATCTAAGGGGCTTAAATTAATAGAGTTGGCTACAATGTGTGAATCGCTTTTAAATAAAAATATGAAGCAAACGTTATCAGTTGAACAACTTTTATATTACTTCATCAATGCTACTTATATTATAACTTCATCTTTTCATGGAACAGTTCTTTCAATATTGTTTAATAAACAGTTTAATACAATTTCGGTTGATAATACCATAGATGAAAGAGCATTGTCTTTGTTACAACAACTACATCTTTCTGATAGAATGTTGCATATTGGAAATAAAATATTATCAGAAACTCAAATAGATTATACTTTTGCAAATAAAATATGTGATATAAAAAGGACAGAATCATATAATATTCTTAATAATATGTTGTTATGTCATTAATTTCTATAATTGTTCCTGTTTACAATGCTGAAAAGACACTTAATAGATGTGTTGACAGTATTTTGGGGCAGACCTCTCATGACTGGGAATTATTATTGGTAGACGATGGAAGTACTGATTGTTCAGGTGAAATATGTGATGAATATGCAGCAAAAGATAAACGAGTCAAAGTTTTTCATAAAAAAAATGGGGGAGTAAGTTCTGCTCGTAATGTAGGACTTGATAACGCAAAAGAAGAATGGATTACTTTCTGTGATAGTGATGATTTTGTTTATCCTAATTGGTTAAAGAATTATATAGATAAAATATCTGATGGAATAGACCTGATTTGTCAAGCATTTGAATGTGATAAATCTTTAGTACATGAATTTAAAGATAAAAGAATCTTTGGTATTACTTATAAAGGGTGTATTCAAGATGGGGTTTTATTATTATATAAAAATGATATATTAGGATATTTATGGGTTAAATTATTTAAACGTAGTATTATTGAATCTTATAAATTACGCTTTGATACACGATATAATTATCAAGAAGATCAAGAGTTTTGTTTCAGATATTTCTGTTATATAAAAACAATTGTTTGTATAGAGAACGTTGGTTATTACTATTATATTCCAGATTGGAATTTAAAATATCTTCAAAAAAATAATATGTTTTATTTGTATCAATCTTTGTATAAAAGTGCAATGATAATTTATTATAAAAATTTTAATAATGTGATTGCTTATTTCTTAGAGTGTTGGATACAAATTATTTTTAATATATATAAGGACAGAGATCCATTTAGAAGAAAATCTTTATTGACATTTAGAAAATCTGTTGGGAAGAATATTATGAAAAGTCATTTGTTCTTTCTGACTAAATTATTTGTATATCTTGATAGAACAGCATATTTAAGCGATATTGTTTTAAAGTTGCATATAAAATTAAAAAATAGAGTGTAAAGCCTTTCAGTTATGTTCTTTCATAAATATTATCGGCTATTTTATTATATATAAAGTCATTTATACACAATGTGGTGATGAATATTTTCTTCAGATTATTGTGATATTGATTTTTGATTATAAAACAAAACTTAGAACAAAATGATTTCAATTATTGTACCTATTTACAATGCAGAAAAATATCTTCATCGTTGTATAGACAGTATTCTAGAACAGACATTTTCCGACTTTGAACTATTGCTTATTGATGATGGAAGTACAGATCAGTCAGGCGTAATTTGTAATAAATATGCCTTAAAAGATAAAAGAGTAAGGGTTGTTCATCAAGAAAATGGTGGGGAAATGGCAGCCAGAGCAGCTGGTGTTCGTATATCAAGTGGTAAGTATCTATATTTTGTAGATGCTGATGATGAAATTATGCCTGATACATTAACTTCTATGTTCTCGTATATGAAGGAGGATGTGGATATCGTTGCGTTCGAAAATCAATATGATGGCAATTTTTCTATAGTGGATTATGCCGAAATCTTATTGAGTTTTCGTTTATGGGCTGTTTGGGGAAAATTATATAGACGATATTTGTTTGATGATTATGTGTTGGATGTTCCTAGTTCCTTTAAAGTTGGAGAAGATTTTTTGACAAATTTGAGAATACTGAAAAATATGAAAGGCTACGTAATCTGTAAACCTCAATATAAGTATCTCTATAATCGTCAGAATCCAGAAAGTGTACAACGCAAACATATAAATTCTTATGCATATGAAAGATCGATGATTCTTGAAGTGAACAAGACTCTTACATCCTTACCATCATATTCTGCCATAGAGTACGCTCATTTTAAATGGTTGTTGGCTTATTTAGGAGGCATGATAGGGTTACGTTATCATATAGATTTTACAGAGCCTTGGATTAAGGATATACAAATAAAAAGTCGAAATTTTTCTTTGTCTTTGAAAGATAGAATTGTACTTTCTGCTATAGATATAGCAGTCTGTCGATGGTTCCTAATAGTTGAGAAAGTTTTAAAATATTTATTTCGTAAATTTTTGAATATATTTAAGTGATGGATATTATATATTATAAGTATTTCGCATTCGTGTCTATTAAAAAAATTAAATTTTCAAATAATCATTAATTAATGAGACACTTTGCATCGATTTTGCCGAATTTAGTTTTGTTTTTTGATATAAAAAATCAACTATTCATTATAAAATTTAGATAAGAATGGTATATAAAATTTCGGTTATTGTACCAGTTTATAAAGTTGAAAAATTCATCACTCGATGTGTCAGATCATTGATGGAGCAGACTATGGATAATGTAGAATATATCTTTGTTGATGATGCTTCACCTGATAACAGTATACAGATATTACAAAAGGTTCTTGCCGATTATCCCGGTCGCCATGACGATGTAAGGATACTGACTCATGCAGAGAATAAAGGTTTGCCTGCAGCACGCAACACAGGTTTGGCTGTTGCGACGGGGGAATACATATTTCACTGTGATAGCGATGACTTTGTGGAAAATGATTTGCTTTCAACTTTGTATGAAACCGCATGCCGTGAGAACGCTGACATAGTTTGGAGTGATTATTATATATCTTATCCAAACAATGAACGTTATCTTAAGCAGCCTTTTTATGATACTCCGGAAGCAGCTCTTAAAGGAATGCTTAATGGGAGGATGAAATATAATGTATGGAATAAACTTGCCAAGCGTAGCTTATACACAGACAACAATATAACATTTCCAGCAGGATATGCCATGGGTGAAGATATGACAATGATGTTTCTTTTTTCTTATGCGCATAAAGTTGCGTATGTAGGAAAAGCTCTATATCATTATGTTTCAAACAACGCTTCAATGACAAATGTTCCAAAACCGAATCATCTTGTTGAGTTGAAGCATAACTCGGATCGTGTGCTGTCTTTTCTCGAAAAACGTTATAACGGAACATGGAAAGAGGAAGGATATTCATTTATGCTTCTGATGAAATGGCCTTTCTTGACAGGACACAACAGCAAATTGTATCCGCTATGGAAAGAATGGTGCCCAGAGGCAAATAGTCATATATGGAAACGTAATGAAGTTTCGTTAAGAATACGCTTTGTTGAGGCTTGCGCTGCTCATGGACAATTTTGGTTGGTGAAGTTGCATGATTGGATAGTCCTGCGTTTCCTTTACAGTATTATTTATAGAAATAAACTTTTATAATAATTACTAGTGGAACTTATTGAAGCGAAATATGATTCCATTAGTTGATATGATTTATAGGAAAATATGAAAATAATACAAGTGCTGCTGACTCTTGTTTTTACCAGCTTCTTCTTTTTCCCGTTCTATTTTACCTTTCTGCCAACAGTCAATACTAAAATGATGATGGCAACTTTAGGAGTAATTCTCCTACTAGTGAAATTAGCTAGAAGTGGAAATGCAAATGTTGATAGAGGTATTTTCTCCGTTTCTATATGGGCTGTATTTGTTTCTTTGGCCAGTTTACTATCAATGGTCTTAAACAATACACCGGACGGATCTTATCTTGGATATATAGTATCAATGTGGGTATGGCTGGCTGCTGCATATTTTGTAGTTAATGCGATTAAATTTACTCATGGAACAGTAACAATAGAAAGAGTTTGTGTCTATCTTATTACCGTCGGAGTATTGCAATGCTTCTTGGCAATTGCTGTAGACTCTATTCCTGCCGTTAAGACTTTTATCGACAGTATTCTTGCCGGTGAAGGTTTTATGGGTAAAAACGAAGACCGTCTATATGGCCTAGGATGTGCCCTTGATGTTGCAGGTACGCGCTTTTCAGCTCTATTAGTTATGATTGCATTCCTGCTGCCAAAGGCTGCTCAAAAAGAGAAAAGCAGCTTATATATAGCCTTACTTTTGGCCGCTTTTTGTATTTTGGTTGGAATTGGAAGTATTATAGGAAGAACAACGACAGTTGGTGCAGTTTTGGCATTATTATATTTATTCTATTCCTTATTCATAAAAAAAGACATATCAGATGTTTCAAGAACTAAGTTGACACGTTGGGTTGTTAGTGGAATATTAGTAGGATTTGTTGTTGCTGTCGGACTGTATAATTATAGTCTGCAATGGCAACATTATTTTCAATTTGGCTTTGAAGGTTTTTTCAGTTTGGTTGAAAACGGAAAATGGGAAGTGCATTCTAATCGACAGTTAGCAGCGCAGTTTATCCTACCTGATAATATATGGACTTGGATTTTCGGTGATGGCTATATGGATTCAACAACTAATGATCCATATTATATAGGTAAAACTTGGGCTGATTTCTATAAAGGAACGGATGCTGGATATTCTCGCTTCTTATTCTATTTCGGTCTTATTGGTTTAGTAACCTTCTCCTTATTCTTTGTGAAAGTATGTCAAGTATGTGCCAATAGAATAAAGGAATATAAATATATGTTTGTCATCTTCTTGCTGATAAATTTTATTGTGTGGTTTAAAGTTTCAACAGACATATTTGTTGTATTTGCTCCTTTCTTATGCTTGTCGGCATTGAAGGATGAAGATGGTCAAGAATTAGTGAAACAATGAAAATAATCTATTGCACCCATTCAACATACAACCCCGGCGGAATGGAGCGTGTGCTGCTGAATAAGGTAACATATCTTTCGCGCCTTAAGGGATGGGATGTTTCTATTGTTACAACAGACCAGCATCACAGGCCGCCGTTCTATCCGTTTCCTGAGAATGTGAGGATGACGGATTTGGACATAAATTATTCGGACGACAACGACAAGGGGACGTTGAAAAAGATTAGCGGCTATCTGCGCAAGAGAAAGGAACACAAACGTAAGCTGACAGAGCTGCTGAAAAGGGAAAATGCCGACATCGTGGTGTCGCTCTATCCGTCGGAATCGTCGTTCATCCCGGAGATAAAAGACGGCAGCAAGAAAGTGCTTGAGCTGCATTTCTGCAAGTTCTTCCGCCTGCAATACGGACGCAAAGGTCTGATGGGACTAATAGACAAATGGCGCACACGGCAGGATGAACGTATTGTAAGAAGGTTTGACAAGTTTGTTGTGCTGACCAACGAAGACCGTGGCTATTGGGGTTGTCTGCCGAACATAGAGGTTATACCTAACGCGGCAATGCATGTGAGCGACCGCTATTCGGATGTAACAGCGAAGCGGATAATTGCCGTAGGCCGACTTGACTATCAGAAAGGCTTTGACAGACTGATACGTGCGTGGGAGATAGTTCAGCGCAACTCTTATTTTGCTGACTGGCATCTCGACATCTTCGGTCAGGGAGAATGGCAGGAGATGCTGCAGCAGATGATAGACGAAAGAAATCTGCAGGACACAATTCGGATAAACCGTCCGACAAAACAGATTGGCGATGAATATGTGCGGAGCTCGATGCTTGTGATGAGCTCCAACTATGAGGGCTTCCCTATGGTGATGATAGAGGCTATGGCCTGTGGGCTTCCTGTAGTCTCATTTGATTATAAGTGCGGCCCAAAGGACATCATCAAAGATGGTGAAAACGGTTTGCTGGTCAGAAACGGAGACATTCAGGCACTGGCAGATGCCATGATGAAGGTTATGGTTGACCAGGATTATAGAAAGAGACTATCGAAAAACGCTCTAAATGTTGTTTCCACTTATTCAGAAGAAACGGTAATGAATAAATGGATAAGCATGTTTACTTCTTTGACTGAGAGATGAAAAAGCTACTTCAGATAAATCCTGTGTTACGTGTTTCAACATCAACGGGACGCATAATGCAGGAAATAGGCGAACTGGCCCTGCAGAACGGGTGGGAGAGTTATATCGCTTACGGCAAGGGACGCGACGGAATAAAAGCTTGCAAATCGGAGATTATTCCTGTTGGCGGTATATACAGCACTCTATGGCATGGCGTTCAGACGCGTTTGTTTGACAGGCATGGTCTGGCTTCAACGCACGCAACTCATGAGTTTGTCAGACAGATAGACCGGATAAATCCGGACATAATACATATACACAACATTCATGGCTATTTCCTGAATTATCGTGTCTTGTTCGATTACCTGTCGCAGTGCGGCAAACCTGTTGTGTGGACCGTTCACGACTGTTGGCTTTACACAGGGCATTGTTATTATTACTCTTATGCCGGATGCGACAAGTGGCAGACTGGATGCGGAAATTGTCCACAACGGAAGGATTTTCCTGCAAGTCTTGTATTTGACAGAAGTAAACGAAACTTTGAGGATAAAAAGGCTGCTTTCACATCAATGCCCAGGGACAAGTTTGTCATAGTGCCTGTTTCCGACTGGATAAGGACAGAGATGTCAAAGTCGTTTCTGAGTGAATATCGTTTCCGGGTGATTCATAACGGCATTAATACCGATATCTTTAATGTCTGTCCCGACAAAGAGGTTATTGAGAAATATGGACTGAAAGGAAAACGCATATTCTTAGGTGTGGCAAGTATATGGAGCAGAGAGAAGGGGCTGGATGATTTTATGCAATTGAGCAAACTGCTGAATGATGATGAGGTTATTGTGCTCGTAGGAATGAAAGAAGAGGAAAAGAAGAAACTTCCACGGAACATAATCGGAATAAGCAGGACCGAAAATATTCATCAGCTTGCTCAGTTGTATTCGGTTGCCGATGCCTTTGTCAATCCCACGTGGCAGGATAATTATCCAACGGTGAACTTAGAGGCTATATCATGTGGCACGCCCGTGGTGACTTATCGTACAGGAGGCAGCGTTGAGGCTGTAACAGACTCTACGGGACTTATAGTAGAACAGGGGAATGTGAAAGGACTGCTTGAGGCTGTGCGTGCCATCTGTCAGCGTGGAAAAGACTTTTATCAAAAATCATGCAGGCAATATGCCCTTCAGAATTTCAAGAAGGAAGAACGCTATGCCGATTATTTTTGTTTATACGAGGAATTGATGAATACTTAAAAACCAGATCGGTTTAAAGGGTTTAAGTATACCGTTTTTTCAGCTTATTCAGATATTTATTTTTTCCGTTTTATTTCCTTTTGGTGTCTGTATTGCATGTCTTGCTGCACCTTGGATAAAACGGACAGAAGTTTATTTTGCGTAAACTGATGAAACGACTGAACTCTTTTCTTGAGTGACCGGTGAAAAATAATTTACTATGAATACACTGAAAAACTGTCAAGAAGACCTGGTGTCATTGACAAAAAGGGAAAAGTCGGTTGTCCAACGCCGGCAGGCTTTACATAAGAAATATGAGGAGGCGGTGAAGCTATATGCTGAAACGGACAAACCTTTGAAAGAAATAGCAGAAATCTGTAATGTTTCTGTAGGTGGATTAGACAGTTATCTGCGGCGTTACTGGCGTGAACTGGTCTTTAGACACCACGGAATATCTGTGAATAACAGCAGTTTGCAGAATGTGAAAATAATAGAGACGGGAAAGCAGAACATTAATGCCCACATGAAGTATAAGGATGCTGTAGCTGCATGTGATTCATTGACATTTATTGACCTGAATATTTCTCAAATTGCACGCAAGTATGGTCTGGATGCAACAGCGATGGCCAATTTTATGCGTATACATTATCATGACACATTAGTGTGGCGCGAGAAAGTGCGCAAGCAGCTTGGAATAAATGACAATACGGCTCATGGCGCCCGTAAGAAGTGTATCAAGCAATATGCAGAGGCCGTGAGAATGTATAAAGAGACAGACATGACAATGTCGGAGATTGCCGAGGCGTGCAAGGTTTCGCTCAGCGGCTTCAGTCAGCATATGAGATTTTATCATAGCGACATTCTCAAGCAGAAACGGCAGCGGCGTAAAGTGGCAGAGGCAACCAAGACTTTTGGCAAACTGACAGGCAACGGAAGGATGTATAAGCCTGCTCCTGCAACGGAAAAGAAATATGCTGAGGCTTTAGACTTATATAAAAACACGACGATGACCATGAAAGACATTGCGAAGCATGCCGGCGTTTCGTCAGAAGGCTTCCGGTCTTATTTGCATAAATGGCATAAGAACTTGGTTCTTGAACGTTTGGGCGTTGCAGGCGATGTAGATGAAAATATCGATTTGCGTAAGGCGAAAAGACGTTTAAAGACCGTGGCTGTGAAATATGAAGGCGCAATAGAGAGCCTCAGGCAAAATCCTCGTCCGATAGCTAAGGTTGCCGTTGAATTTGGCTTCCGGCCGGATGTATTCAGAGAATATTTGAATAAGCATGAGCCGGAGCTGGCAGCCAGACAGGGTATGATGTGTTCTGCATCAGGAAAGAAAATATCCCGAAGGAGTGAGGAAAAATATTTCGTCGCGATGAAGCTGTATGAAACAACGCCGGAAAGTCTGAAATCTATTTCCAGACGTCTGGGCTTGACATATAATAGTCTTGGAGGCTATATCCGGCGTAATTATCCGGAAGTGATTAGTCGTCATCGTGATTTACTTTGATGTATGTTTGTTACCAATCAAATTAACTGAACTTAAATTAAGCAGATGCTGATTCTGCTTTTCGGCAAATGTCGAAAGAGAAACTTATATGATTAACAATAATTTTAGAGTATTACAGTTGGGTAAGTTTTACCCGATATGTGGTGGTGTTGAAAAAGTCGCATACGACCTGATGTCTGGATTGTCGGAGCAGAATGTGTATTGTGATATGATGTGTGCTGCCACAAATGGTGAAAGTAGAACTATTTCTGTGAATGAGCATGCAAAAGTCATCTGTTGCCATACGTTGGCGAAGGTTGCTGCCACGATGATTTCTCCTGCAATGATTTTTGCGTTAAAGAAAGTACAAGACCAATATGATATTATACATGTGCACCATCCTGACCCGATGGCCTGCCTGGCTTTGCTGTTGTCTGGATATAAAGGTAAGGTTGTGCTGCATTGGCACAGCGATATTCAGAAACAAAGGATATTGCTGAGATTATATTCTCCGTTACAAAAATGGCTGATAAGAAGGGCTGATAAGATTGTCGGCACGTCACCGGTATATTTGTCTGAATCTCCGTTCTTACGGAAAGTGCAGCACAAGACAGTGTGTCTGCCCATAGGCGTCGACCCTATGTGTCCGGATGCTGCCGGTGTAAGGAAGATAAAAGACAGATATAAAGGAAAGAAGATTATTTTTTCTTTAGGCCGTCTGGTAACCTATAAGGGCTACGAATTCCTTATTGCGGCAACAAAATATCTTAAAGACAATTACATGATACTTATCGGCGGTACGGGTGCTTTACGCGAGAAGTTGCAGGAAGAGATAAACTCAATGCATTTGCGTGGAAAAGTCAAACTGCTAGGACACGTAAGCGACGAGGAACTGCCTTCATATTATGGAGCCTGCGATGTGTTTTGCTTGAGCAGCGTGCAGAAGACAGAAGCTTTCGGCATTGTTCAGATTGAGGCGATGTCATGCGGAAAGCCTGTTGTTGCTACAAAAATTCCTCATTCGGGAGTGTCTTGGGTAAATGCACACGAAGAGTCTGGCATCAATGTCGTTCCCGGTGATGCTTATGCCTTGGCAAAGGCAATTGAGGCCATTGCCGAAAATGGTGCCGCTTATGACAGATACTCAGAAGGAGCCTTAAACAGATACCAAAAGCTATTTACTAAAGAGAAAATGATAGCTAAATGCAAAGAACTTTACGACGGATTAATGAAAGAAACTAAACAATAACTGAAAAACTAATAAACATGAATGATAAAAATAATTGTCAGCACAAGAAAATGTCACTTGGGGCATGTATGTTAAAACGTATTTTTGATGTAATATGCAGTCTTGGAGGCTTGATAGTTACATCGCCTGCTTTTTTGATAATATATTTCTTTATAAAACGTGAAGATGGCGGTCCGGCTATTTTTAAACAGGAGCGTGTCGGATATGGAGGCTTGCCGTTCACGTTGTACAAGTTTCGCTCAATGAACGTCATGTCTGAGGCAGACGGAAAGCCTGCCTTATGCCAGAAAAACGACATGAGACTTACGAAGGTCGGCAACTTCTTGCGTGTACATCATTTAGACGAACTCCCCCAGTTGTGGAATGTCCTAAAAGGAGACATGAGTTTTGTGGGGCCGCGTCCGGAGCGTAAATACTTTGTCGACCAGATAAGGGCTATCAACCCTGACTACGAACTGCTCTATCAGCTAAGGCCGGGACTTTTCTCTCCGGCTACATTATACAACGGATATACAGATACGATGGAAAAGATGCTTGAGCGTCTCAGAATGGATCTTAAGTATCTGCGTGAACGTTCATTATGGCTGGATTTAAAGATAATCATACTTACAGTGTCATCGATAATATCTGGAAAGAAATTCTAAATATATTAATGTAATGAATAAAATGGTATTGAACCCTAAAGCAGGGGTTAAACTTAGGAAAGTTGGCAATCAGTATATGATTGTTGAGGCTAATGAAGAAAATGCAAACATGAGCGATGTCTACAGCTTGAACCATACGGCTGCGCTTTTGTGGCAGCAAGTGGAGAAAGGCGGCACCACTCCGGATATGTTGGCTGATTATTTATGCGAGAATTTTGAGATAGACAAAGAAGTGGCAATTAATGACATAGAACGGCAGATGGCCGAGTGGAAGTCTTTTGGCCTGTTGCTTTGAATTTTATATTTGAATGGAGATAAAACATGACGGCGCCCGACAAGAAAAGCTGCGAAACGTGCTGCTCTTGCTTGTTAGACTGGGGCTGTGGGGCGACCGGGAGGAACACAATACAAGGTTAAATCTTACGGAAGAAGATTGGAACGAAGTGTTTCGCCTTGCCATGCAGCACACTGTAACGGGACTTGCATTTCATGGAGTTTCGCATTTGCCGGACAGTCAAATTCCGCCGCAGTCTCTTCTTGTGAGATGGATGGCGGAGACTGATGCCGTTGAGCGCCGAAATAAAAAAATGAATGGCGTACTTGGCCAGCTTTATAACATATTTCATGAGAAAGGCCTTAATCCTATATTGCAAAAAGGACAAGGCGTGGCCAATTATTACGAGAGTCCGCTGTTGAGGGTATGTGGTGATATCGACCTGTATTTCAATAATAAGAAGGCATGGTACGATGCCTTGGACTTCTTGCGAAAAAACAATATAACGTTTACGAAACAGGCAGATGAGGGCATATCATACAGATGGCAAGGTGTTGACATAGAGCATCATAGCCGCTTGTTTGATTTATATAATCCTTTTCTGCAAGGTTTTGTTGGCAAGTTAGAAGGTCAAAAAGGATACCGGCATACAGCATTGTCAACATATCCGTCGGCCATAGTAACAACGCCGTCTCCATTTTTGGATATATTGTTGCAAAGCCTGCATATCTTGAAGCATTCTGTAAGCCGCGGTATCGGGCTCAGGCAGATGTGCGACATGGCTCGCTCATGCTACAAGCTGCATGGAGAAATAGATTCAGAAGAGATGAAGACGGTATGCAAGAAAATAGGACTCCACAGATGGAGCCCGTTGTTGCATACTTTCCTGATAGATTATCTTGGCCTTCCTAAAGACTGTCTACCTTATGAAGACACAGCGCCGTCGGCAGCTCCTCTTGCTGAGATCGTATGGCGTGGAGGTAATTTTGGCCAGTATGACAGTATGCTTGGTTCCGAATCTGTTGCTTACAGACGCAAATTAAATACAATACGTTCATTCATGCGTAATATGCATTTTGCTTCATACTATGCACCAAAGGAAACTTTTTGGTATTTCGTTCAACTGTTGAAGGGACAATTTAAATGACAGCTACTTATTATTTCCGGGTGGCAGGCTTTCCTTTTTCCGTCTCCTTGCCAGGGGTGTGTGATATTGAAGAGCTCCTCCCGTCATTCTTTCCTTTTTATGAGACAAGTATTGGTGCTGAAGAGCCTTTGTTCCGGTTCTTTGCCGTGCCTTTGAGCCAGCTGCCTTGTTCAGAGACAAAGGAGCTGATTGACGAGACAGACAATGACATGGGGCACCTTGTTCTATACGCCTTGTCAGACGGCTATTATATAGAAATCATCAATAACGGTCATTTGCACAGAATGTTTGCCAAGTCTGATTTTTCATCAGTAGAGGCACACATACAGTGGGATGACGTTAATGCCGGAAACGCTCTCTCGTCTCTTATCCGTGTGGCATACGCTCAGGCTATATTGCGTCACGATGCCGTTTCGATACACGCATCGGCTGTCTTCTGTAACGGACAGGCATATTTGTTCTTGGGAAAAAGCGGAACAGGCAAGAGCACACATTCAGCTCTTTGGATTGAGAACATTCCTGGCACGGAACTGTTGAACGACGACAATCCTACTATAAGGATTCTGAACGGTAAGGCGTATGCCTACGGCTCTCCGTGGAGCGGCAAGACGGCGTGCTATAAAAATGTTTCTTTCCCCGTGGGCGGCATGGTACGCTTGAATCAGGCATCAGAAAATTCGTTTCAGCTGCAGGAAGGGGCCGATGCCTTTGTAGCACTTTATCCCGGCTGCTCTTTTATTGCCAGAGACGAGCACTTACGCAACAGCCTGTATGACACGTTGACCGTATTGGCCGGAAGCGTAACGGTTGGTACTCTTGACTGTCTTCCAGACAAAGATGCAGCACTAATGTGTAATAGAGAACTTACAAGAAAACAATAAAAACAGATAAATCAAATAAAAAAATGAGCAAAAACTTTTTATGGGCAAGTTTGCTTGCCGTATTGATTCTTACGTCTTGCGCGTCACGAAAAAGTTTCGTTTACCTGCAAGACATGCAGATGGGTACAAAATATCCCATTGAGACAAAGTATGAAGCCGTTATCCATGATGATGACAGGCTTAGTATAACAGTCAGCAGTAAAAATCCTGAGTTGGCAATTCCTTTCAACATTAACGGCGGAGCTGTTCAGGTGGGAACAGACGGTAATGTTTCTGCCGCAGCTTCAGGCGGAGCCAAGCAGATGGGCTATCGTGTGGATGTCGACGGCAACATTGATTTCCCCATCCTTGGCAAGATACATGTATCCGGCATGACGGTCAATGCAGCCAAGCAGCTGATAAGAGACAAAATTATTGCCGGAAACTACATCAGTGATCCTATCGTGTCAATAGAGTTTCTCAATTTCAAGTACACGGTATTGGGTGCCGTAGGACACAACGGCACATTCACAGCCAATGGCGACCGTGTTACGCTTATTGAGGCCATAGGTAATGCCGGCGACCTTACCGCCAAGGCGCAGACCAATCGCGTGGCTGTCATCAGAGAAGTCAACGGCGACAGGCAGATGTTCATGCACGACCTTACAAGCAAGGACATCTTTGAGTCACCCTGTTTTTATCTTCAGCAGAATGATATCGTATATGTAGAGCCTAAGTACCGCAAGAAGGACACTGAAGACCGCGGCTGGCAGATCGGTACAACCATACTTTCTGCAATTACGGCAGTTTGTTCAATCTTATGGGCTATTAAGTAAAAAACATCATCTAATAAAGTTTTATGCAAACTAATAATTCTCCCAAGAACGAGCAGAGCGTCAATTTGGTTGACCTGTTCGTTTACTTAGCCTCAAAGTGGAAATGGTTCTTGGTTTCCATTGTTGTATGCGTCGGGATTGCATGGTATAAGTATGCCCGTGCGCCTTTTGTATATTTCCGTTCGGCTACAATTATTATCAAAGACCCTTCAAACAAGACAGCAACGTCAGGATTGGACCGCTTTGATAATATCATCAACAAGACCAACGTGGCCAATGAGATTCTTCAGTTCCGCTCCAAGCGGCTGATGCAGGAGGTGGTAAAACGTGTGCATGCTGATGTCAGCTATCAGATTGACGACGGGCTCCGTACCAACGAGCTCTACACGCAGTCGCCTATGCTTGTGCGCTTCCTTGATGTCATGCCGGAGCATAGCATCAGTCTTGTGATGACGCCAAAGGACAGAAACACCGTCGTGCTGTCTGATATATCCGGATTTGACGCCAAGCCGAGCTACACCCTTCACATGAACGACACTGTGACGCTGGCAAAGGGCGTTCGCGTAGTGGCAACCCGCACCAACTATTATAATGCTTCGTGGATAGACCAGCCAATCCATGTGCACAAGCGTCCGCTCAACTCTGTCGTAAACTATTACAGGTCTGTGTTCGGCATTCAGCAGGAAGATGAAGAATCGTCTATACTCACCCTCTCGCTGAAGGACAATTCGGCCACACGTGCAGAGGATGTGCTGAACATGCTTATCACGGTTTACAATGAAGAGGCAATCAAGGACAAAAACCAGGTGGCTGTAAACACCGCCAACTTTATCAGTGAGCGTCTGATCATCATCGAGAACGAACTCGGCAACGTTGAGTCAAGCCTCGAGTCGTACAAGCAGCGCAACCAGGTGATAGATATCTCGTCTTCGGCAAATATGTATATGAACGAGTCGCAGAAATACAATGCCGATGCTCTGGAACTAGAAACGCAGTTGCGTCTTGCTCACTTTATCAAGGACTATCTGACCAATCCTACTAAGGAAACCGACCTCATCCCGGCTAACACCGGTATCGGAGACATGAATATCGAAAATCAGATAAGCTTATATAATAACACTAAACTTAAGCGCGACAGGCTTATAGACGACAGCAGCGAGAACAACCCGGTGGTGCAGGAGCTGAACAACTCGTTGCGTGCGATGAAGCAGAACATCATACGTGCCGTTGACAATATGATTGTAAGCCTGAACGTGAAACGCAACGATGCCCAAAACCGCGAGATGAGGGCACAGAACCGCGTAACGTCTATTCCGCGTAAGGAACGTCAGATCCTTTCTATCGAGCGTCAGCAGAAAATCAAGGAAGCCCTGTATCTGTTCTTGCTGAACAAGCGCGAGGAGAATGCTCTCTCTCAGGCTATGGCCGACAACAATGCACGCGTCATCGACAGCGCCGACGGCAGCGGCGCGCCTATAGCTCCGCAGCGCAACCGCATCATCCTGCTTGGACTGCTCGTCGGTATAGCTCTTCCCGGCGTAGGCTGCCTGCTCGTGCTCTTTATGGACACACGTGTTCACGGACGTAAGGATGTTGAAAAGGTTATTAGCGTGCCTTTCCTCGGTGAGATACCGATGGACAAGGAGACAGACCGCAGTCAGCACGGCTATCAGCTGATAAAGCCCGATGACGACAGCGTCGTGTCAGAAGCTTTCCGCATTTTGCGTACCAATATGTCGTTCATGTCGAAGAAAGACCACCCTACTCAGGTCATCACCTTTACCTCGTTTAACGAAGGTGCCGGCAAGACGTTCATCTCTTGTAACCTTGCCATGAGTTTTGTCTTCGCAAAGAAAAAGGTGGTGATGGTCGACCTCGATATACGTAAGGCCACGCTGAGCTGCCATTTTGGCGACCATCGTAATGGTGTTACAAATTATCTGGCTGACCCGACAGTGGCGTTGGACGACATCATACGCCATCAAGACTCTTTCGACCTTATTCCTTCAGGCGAAATTGCTCCAAACCCTGCCGAGCTGCTTATGGACGAGCGTCTCGACCAGATGATGGCAGAGCTGCGTAAGCGTTATGACATAATCATTGCCGACAACGTGCCTATGGGCATCATTGCCGACGCAAGCATCGTCAACCGTATAGCCGACCTGACAATCTTTGTTGTGCGTGCCGGCAAACTCGACCGCAGACAGCTTCCTGACATCGAGGCTCTCTATGAGGACAAGAAGCTCAAGAACATGGCCTTGGTGCTCAACGGCGTAGATCCTGACCGCCGCGGTTATGGCTATGGTTACGGATACGGCTATGGCTACGGTTATGGTTACGGCAAGCATGGAAAAAAGAAAAAATGAGATCTTAAAACTATAGTTTAATTATTAAAAATTTTATTGCAATGAAAAAAGAACAGAAAGAAAAGTATGAGTCTCCGTCAACCCGGAAGACTCAGGTAAACCTAGAAAATGGGTTTATGTCGGCTTCTGTGTTTGAAGATGGGGATAAGCATGACGAAGGGGTGTCAATCGAAGGACATAGTATCGGTAACTCAGGCAACTACTTCGACGAGAACCCGGATGACCCGAGTTGGAACCAATGGGATTAACGACTAAAATGTAAATTTATGAAAAATCTAAAAATGTTAAGCATTCTGGCGGCTTCCGTCATGTTTTTGGGAAGCTGTACAGACGATCAGACCGACACGTCTGTGGTAGAAAATCCTGTCAAAGGTGGAGAGGAAGTTCTTTTCGGCAGCTCTCTTTCTAAGAGTAGTCAGATAGAAACCCGCACAATTTATGGTGATGAGGTGACAGAAGGTGGAGATTATCAACATGGTTATTTTCCAGTCTATTGGGAAGATGGGGACAATATCACTATTCTCTGTCCGCAGGCCAGCAACGGAACACGCGTCGAGTACACCATTACTCCGCTTGAAGGTGATAAGACTACTTCTGCGGATGTAACTAAATTAGACCCCGACAAGCCCGGCCTGCAATGGAACGGTAATAAGGACGAACATGAGTTCTTCGCGTTCTATCCTGCCGAGGCCATCAGAGGCGAGGCTGTGCCCGACGACGGTATCGTTACGGTGAACATCCCCGCTGAGCAGCACCCCGTAAAATGGGAAAAAAAGGATGATAATACCTGGGTGGGCATTGCAAATACTGACTATGCCTATATGTGGGCCTACAATAAGGTTAAAAAAAGCGAGACACCACAGGGCAAATCTATTCCGTTGCCTTTCAAGCCCATGACTACCGTGCTCGAAATTACGGTCAACGGTCCTAAAAGTGGTTCTCAGGCGGTTTCTCAGGTTACAGTCACTTCGGTGGATCCTGCCCGTGCTGACAATCCCAATACAATTCTTTCAGGTGAGATAAAGTGTAACATACGTGCTGCCGCCGAGGGTGGTAAAGCCATTTGTGAGGCTGCCGGAAATATGAACGAAGTGCGCAACCGCATCGCGGTCAATCTGTATAATGCGAAGGGTGACGGCAAATATCCTACACTAAGTGCGGGAGAAAAACTTAAGGTATATGTCTCTATCATGCCTAAGGACGAAAGCATAGAGAAAGGCAACCTGAAGGTAACCGTAGCGGGTGTGAATACGCCTGCCAAGGAGAAAACCCTTCAAACGGCTACTATTATCGCTCACGCCATCAATAAGGTGAACCTTCCCGCACTCGATGCCACCGGCACACAGACAGACATCAACTACTGGATGTCTAACCTCGACCCGAATATCTATCTGACTGAGCTTTCTTGGCCGGGTAGTAAGATGTCTGCTATTACGTATGAAAAAGGTGTTGATAAGGTCCTCGGGATTGAAGTACATAATGGTTATACGCAAAGAAATACTTTGACCCAACAGTTTGAATTAGGTGTACGTGCGTTTGATTTCCCGACTGTCATTTCACTTAATTCCATTAAATTAGGTCGTGAAACTTACACCGGTGGAACCGCAAGTATAGGCACTTCATTGAAGGAGGCTCTTGATGAACTTGCCGCATGTCTTAATAAAGCTGAACAAGCGGGGAAAAAGCAAGAAGCTGTGTTCGTAAATATTTCATACGCAGCATCGCGGTTTATTCTTTTACCAGACATGGAAAGTTCTTGGCTCAGCACTCTTATGTCTACATTTAACGACTGGAAGAATGACAGAATTTGTACATCGGAGGTGAATGCCAATACCACGCTTGGCGATGTGGCCGGAAAAATCATTCTGCGTATCCATGTGAAGGGAGAAGACACTTATCCGAACTTTACGACACATCTGCCTGCCCAACTTGTATGTTACAGCGACCCATTTATCGACACAAGTAAAGGTGAAGAAGCTGTGCCTATGTCATGGGGTACGGCATCCGCCACCAATGGTTTGAAACTGTTTTATGAGGATCAAACCCGTCTTGCCAACGGAGGCCTTTGGGATTTAACCAAAAACGACGGTACTCCTGAAGATAAGAAAAATAATGTGGCTTCTGTGGTGCAAGAGAGTGTGAAGCAATATGTCAACAATACGGCTCATAACATCTGGTATTTGATAGACTTGGGCGGATTTTATACTACCGCAATCTTAAATATTAGTATTTATGACGGCGAGGCTGCCGCAGAAGAGTTGACACCCTACTTCTTCAAGTTCTTTAATACCCGCACAGAGAACGCATCGCTCGGAGTGGTATATATGAACTTCGCCGACAATCTTGCGGATTATGGTGCGAAATATGATTGTGACCAGTTGATACAGACCATTATCAACAACAACTTCACTTTCCAATTGCGTACCAGAGGTAGCGATTCCAAAAAATCACCTCTGATGCGCGGCGTGTCTGCAGGAAACGATGATCCGAATAGTTGGGATTAATTGTACGGCTGAATTTTATATAGCGTATTAATGACTTGCCTCCCGCCATAAAGCGGGAGGCCTAAAACAAAGGCAATATGAATTTAAACTCAAGTGTAGATACCATCTATGGTGAACTGTCAGAAAGACAAGATTGTCTTGACTGGCTGCATGAACGAACCGGACAGAATTGGTATGTGGTTACTATCGAAGAGGGATATGCCTTTGAAATAGTTCACTATTTTGATGCGGACCTCGGTTGTCGTGATGGTCTCGCTCTATTTATGGTATTTCTTGCCGTAAGAATAGACGATGAACGGGTAAAAACGGCAGTCCGTTCTTTTGCCCGTAATCTGTATGTGGCAATCAACAGACTTTATCGGGACAAATGTGGACAAGATTGATAAATCAACAAAACAAAATCAATATGATTAAAAGAACAATCGCGGCAGCCATTGTAGTATTGGCTGCAGGTTCAGCCTTTGCCCAGGCTGAACAAAAGACCAGTTCCACAGAATATGTGGAATACAGCTCAAGTAAATATAAAGTGGAGACAAACGGCTTCTGGAGCAACTGGTTTGTCAGTGTTGGCGCTGGTGGCCAGGTCTACTTTGGCGACCATGACCGTCAGGCTTCGTTTGGAGACAGAATTTCGCCGGCTCTCGATGTAGCCGTTGGCAAGTGGTTCTCGCCGAGCATAGGCGTAAGGCTTATGTATAGCGGCCTTTCGGTTAAGGGTGCCACACAGAAGGGATCTTTGGCTCACAGCACTGGTGAGGATGTGCCCGGAAAGGGAGGTAACGGCTATTGGCTGGAGAAGCAGAAGTTTAATTACTTCAACTTCCATGCTGATGTGCTGTTCAATCTCTCCAACATGATATGCGGCTACAATGAGAAGCGCCTGTATAACCTCAGCGCTTACGGAGGTCTCGGCGTGATGCACGTGTCAGAAGAGCCGTCAGCCACAGACATATCAGCACACCTCGGTCTTCTTAACACCTTCCGTCTGTGTTCAGCTCTGGACCTCAACCTTGACCTGCGCGGAACGCTGGTTAACGATGAGTTCGACGGCGAGGGCGGAGGCCGCGGCGGCGAAGGTATGTTCACCGTTGCAGTTGGTCTTACCTATAAGTTTAAACCGCGCGGCTGGGAGCGCAGCAAGGTCGTTACACGTACTGTGTATAACAACGACGAAATCAACGCCATGCGTGAGCAGCTCAACCGCATGAGCGAGGAGAACGCACGTCTGCAGGAAGCTCTCAACCAGAACGACAAGGAGAAGGCTGAGACCATAGTTAAGCAGATAACATCTGCCAACCTCATCGTGTTCCCGATAGGCAAGAGCACCTTGTCTAATCAGGCTCGCGTAAACCTCGGCATGCTTGCAGAGGTAATCAAGCAGGGCGATCCTTCAACGGTTTACACCATCACCGGATATGCTGATGCCGGAACCGGAACCAAGGCCGGCAACGAGCGTCTGAGCATGAAGCGTGCTGAGGCTGTATATAACTGTTTGGTAAAAGAGTTTGGTGTTAACAAGTCACAGCTCCAGATTGACTATAAGGGCGGTGTTGACAATATGTTCTATGACGACCCGCGTATGAGCCGTGCCGTAATCACCAAGACAAAGTAAATATATCTGTCTGACTTGTTGCGATGCGTACCTGCGTCAGCAACGCAGTGGCGCGAGGGTGTGGCAAGGAGTCAGGGCTGGTTAGCTCATTTTATTGCAGTCGGATTTGCTCTGCTGCCTGAATGTGTTTTCGGGCATACAGCGTCAAGTCTGGTATGAGTTTGTCTGTTTCTATAGCCCCTCTTCGTACACATCCTCGTTTTCTAATTGAAAGTTTTGTGTTCAATCCCATTTGCTGTCTTTTGGGCAGTGAATGGGATTTTTTGTTTTCGGGAGTTTCATCTGTCCGCCATGATTCTGATGCGGCATGCCGAGAACATGATCAAACGGCAATGTAAACAAGACGACGGGCTGAAAGCATGGATGCACAAAACATATAACGCTATCTGCGGGCTGATGGCAGATTCGCGTTTAAGGGTCTGCATAAGGCTTATGTGACTGATATTCCGTTGACTGACGGAAAGGCCGTCAGAAGGCGCAGAAATGCTCCGTGTGGGCGTGCAGCATAGGGGAGCCTGTGCCGGCCATGCGTGCTGAGGTTATGTCATTGTGCATATCCATGCCGCGTCAGAGTTGCTCATGCTGATAAAGTTGCCGGTTGAACGGCATTATGCTTAATGATTTTTTTGAGACGTGCCTTGAAGGTATACCGGCGCGCTGTGTGAAAAAGTCAGTTGCTTTTCTGTTGTTTTGGCTTAGCTGCATCGTAGGTTTTTCTGCACGATTAGACGGTGGAGTATATGCAATAAAAAAGGAGTACCGTTTGGTACTCCTCTGTGATCCGTTTGGGGCTCGAACCCAAGACCCCAACATTAAAAGTGTTGTGCTCTACCAGCTGAGCTAACGGATCATCTTATCCGTTCGTTTTGTAAAGCGAGTGCAAAGGTACGGCTTTTTTCTTAAACTACCAAATTATTTTTCAACTTTTTTTGGTTTTTCTTCGTTTTGCACCTTTTAATGCCCTTCTTTGGTGATGTATCGCTGATAATAGGCTATGAGAATGGTGGTGAGGGGCAGGGCGATGATGAGGCCGATGAAGCCCAGCAGGGTGCCCCATACGGAGAGCGACAGCAGCAGTATGGCAGGGTTGAGGCCCATGGCCTTGCCCATTATTTTTGGCGTTACCACCATGTCGCTTATTATCTGTACGATGCAGAACACGGCCACGGCTCCTGCCAGTATTATCCAGAAGTTCTGGCCTGTGTCGGCAGCCTTGAGCAGGGCAAGGAACACCGTAGGGATGAGCGCGAAGGTGTGCAGATAGGGCACAAGGTTCATTATGCCTATCATTATGCCGAGACCTATGGCCATGGGAAAATCTATTATGGTGAAGCCTATGCAGAACATGATGCCCATGCAGAGCGACACGAGCGACTGGCCGCGTATGTAGTTGTTGAGCTCGCGCTCCACGTCGCCCATCAGCTCCTGCCAGAACGGACGCACCTTCTGCGGGAATATCTTTATCCATTTGGTGGTGAGCGCCTCATAGTCGAGCAGGATGAAGAACATGTACATGAGCGTTATGAGCGATGCCACCACGCTTATGATGATGTTGGCCGTCTGTCCGAGCACGCTGAATAGCTTTGGCATGGCGCTCCTGATGGCCTCTGTTACGTCTTTCTGCTTGAAGAACTGGTGTATCTCGTGGCGGTTGTCCTCAATCCATTGCCTTATGGTGCTGGGAAAGTTGTTTATGTGCGTCGTCTTGTGCAGATAGCGCGAGAGCACATCGCCCAGCTTGTCGAACTGTTCAATCATAGGCGGAACTATGAGATAGAATATACCCCCGATGACGGCAATGACGAAAATCAGCGCGACGATGATGGACAGCGCCCTTGTGGGCACGTGCATCTTGTACTGGACAAACTTTACGATGGGATAGAGCAGATAGGCCAGCAGCCATGCCACGAAGAACGGCAGCAGCACGTTGCTCAGATAGTTGGTTATGAACAGCACGGCGCCGACAAGCAGGGCTATGAGCATCCAGCGTATGAATTTGTCGAAAGTGATTTTCTCTTCAAGCATATTTTATCGTGTCAATGTGTTTTGTCCTTGTTTTTGTCTTCCTCAAGCGCCTTGCGGTAACATTCGCGGCAGAGCGGTTCATATTCGGCCTGCTCGCCGAGCATCACGCGCTTCTCGTTGTTCACGAGACGGTGGCTGACGTAGGCCAGCGCGCCGCATCTTACGCAGATGGCATGCACCTTAGTCACTTCGTCGGCAATGGCGCACAGGGCCGGTATGGGGCCGAAGGGCACGCCCTTGAAGTCCATGTCGAGCCCCGCAACGATGACGCGTATGCCCTTGTTGGCAAGTTCGTTGCATACGGCCACGAGTCCGTCGTCGAAAAACTGCGCCTCGTCGATGCCCACCACGTCGATGTCTGACGACAGCAGCAATATCGACGACGACGAGTCGACCGGCGTGCTCATTATGGAGTTGCGGTCGTGGCTGACCACCTCAATCTCAGAATATCGCGTGTCGAGGGCGGGCTTGAAAATCTCCACTCTCTGCTTTGCAAACTCGGCGCGTTTAAGCCTTCTTATAAGTTCTTCGGTCTTGCCCGAGAACATCGATCCGCACACAACTTCTATTCTTCCAGGGCGGTGTGCCTCGCCTGCCAGATTGTTGTTCATTATGGCGCAAAATTACAAAGACGTTTTAAAAATTGCAAAGAAATATAGCGTTTTTTTGCACTCGTGAATTATTTAACTTATATTTGTGGCGAATTATGGGCTTGTTATATATAGTACCCACACCGGTGGGAAATATGGAAGATATGACGCTCAGGGCCATACGCATCTTGAAGGAGGCCGACCTGGTTTTGGCTGAGGACACCCGCACGTCGGGCATACTTCTCAAGCATTTTGAGATAAAGAACCAGCTCTATGCCCACCACAAGTTTAATGAGCACGGCACGTCAGCGTCGATAGTGGAGCGGCTTAAGGCCGGAGCCACGGTGGCTCTGATAAGCGATGCCGGCACTCCCGGCATAAGCGATCCGGGATTCTTCCTGGTGAGAGAGGCTGTCAGTGCAGGTGTAACGGTGCAGTGTCTTCCCGGCGCCACGGCTTTTGTGCCGGCTCTGGTGTCATCGGGACTGCCTTGCGACAGATTCTGTTTCGAAGGCTTCCTGCCTCAGAAGAAGGGGCGCGCAACCAGGCTTGACAGTCTGCGCGAAGAGACACGTACGATGATATTCTATGAGTCGCCCTACAGAGTGCTGAAGACTCTCGAGCAGTTTGCCGAATATTTTGGCGAAGACCGCAGGGCAAGCGCCTGCCGCGAGATATCCAAGATACACGAAGAGAGCGTGCGCGGCACACTGGCAGAGCTTATAGCCCATTTCAAGGAAACCGAGCCGCGCGGCGAGTTTGTCATCGTGGTGGCCGGAAAGAACGTTAAAGAAAGGAAACCTAATAATTAATAGCATTATGAAAAAGGTATTATTTTTCGCGGCATGTTTTATGGCTTTGGTCGCATGTAACAACGAGAAAACAGGTTCTAATCTGCCTCAGGTAAGCCAAACAGACTCTTTACAGAAGATCATAGAGCAGAAGGACAATGAGATAAACGACATGATGGGAATCCTGAACGATATTGATGAGGGCTTCCGTCTGATTAACGAGGCTGAAAACAGGGTGAGCGTGGCCAAGGACGGCGAGGGTGCCGACAAGAAGCAGCGCATACGCGAGAACATCCAGTTCATACAGCAGCGCCTGGCACAGAACCGCGAGCTGATAGAGAAGCTGCGCAAGCAGGTCAGCGAGAGCTCTGTTAAGGGTGAGGAAATGAAGCGCACAATCGAGAATCTGGTTAAGCAGCTTGAGGACAAAGACCACCAGCTGAAAGATCTCCGCGCACAGCTCGAGGCAAAGGACATACATATCGAGGAGCTCGACATGACAATCAACTCGCTCAACAAGGATGTAAGCAACCTGAAGGGTGAGAGCGAGCAGAAGTCGCAGACAATAAGCAATCAGGACAAGCAGCTCAACACGGCATGGTATGTGTTCGGAACAAAGAAGGAGCTGAAGGAACAGCAGATCCTGGTTAACGGCAAGGTGCTGCAGGGCAACTTCAACAAGAGCTACTTCACAAAGATAGACATCAGAAACTTCAAGGAGCTGAAGCTGTATTCTAAATCGGCAAAACTCCTTACGATGCACCCGTCAAGCAGCTACAAGCTTGAGCGCGACTCTAAAGACCAGTATGTGCTGCGCATAACAAATCCGCAGATATTCTGGAGCACAAGCAAGTATCTCGTGGTGCAGGTTAGATAAATATTGGCAGAATAAATTCAGAGAACACATTTTTCTGACTTCTGCGTCAGCATTGTTGGCGGGCAGTATCCGGCACGGGTATTGCCCGCCAATTTTTTGTGCCATACGTTTTGGGTAATCCCAAATCGGGTTGTTAGCATTCGGTCTGGATTTTTGCTTTATATTGAGTGGATTTTTGTAAGATTTTTCGCAGGCATAGCGGGCTATGTCAAGAAAAATCCTACAAAAAGACGCCAATAGAAACAAGAAGACATACTGAAAGCATGATGCACAAATTTGATAAAGTTATGTGCGGTCTAATGGCAGATTTTGGTTGAAGCTATGTGCTGAATTAGCAGCTTACATATAGCCTGTTTCATGCCGCTCCGTGCATGGCTTTATTTCGGCACGGTAAGGCATGAAACGGGGCGAACGGCGTTTTAGCTGTTATAAGTCATTCGTTTGCGATAAAAAACTCGGCCACTTTTGCATCAAAAGTGGCCCATTTACGGGTCGTAAACGATAGGTTAATGATTTGAAACATATATGCATCGTTTTGCTTAACATCTGTGTTGAATTAATTGAGAATTATGCTGGATGTCAAGTAAAATAGCCTATTTCCCTTTCAGATTTTTGCCGTTTTTAAAGTCAAAGCCCTTTTGACCTCCACGGATTCTGATTTTTATTTATATTATATTATGTTTATGCACCTCGTCATGGTGCCGCAGATAATGCCGTTGTTTATACTTTTGCGCGTGTTTTATATCCGTTGTCAAAAAAACGGGTTTCCGTATCAAAAATTATGGTTTATCGTTGGCAGCTTTAGAAAAAATGCTTATCTTTGTAAAAAGCTACTTGGCTTAAATGTAATAAAATGAAAAACCGGCATATATGACAAAATGTGGCTAACACCGGATCAGCATACCAGTGATGTTCATCGTTTTGTAGAGGTGATAACCATAAGCCTCTGTGCAGAAAGCACCACATTAAGCAGCATTGGCTTTGTTGCCTGATGCAGGTGCTGTGGAATACAAAAACTTAAAAAGATAGCAATATGGGATAAGAAAGTGTTTTTGAGTAATGCGAAACAGTAATTATGGCGTCGATGTATAAAAGTTTATCAGTTAAAACTTATCGACCATGAAAGGCAATATTTTTATCAGTAAGCTGCTGTTGGCGGTGCTTGTTTCCATGCAGGCTTTCGGCCGCATTTATGCACAGGACAGCGGATTTAAATTGAAAGGCCGTATATGCGAGAAAGACGGCAAATCGGGCATTGGATATGCCACAGTGAAAGTATATAATGACACCGACAGCGCGTCGGTGTATCGTGGAGTGGCCGACGAGGCCGGAGCGTTCAGCATAGGCAGCGTGGCTGCCGGCATCTATCGTGTGGCTGTTACATGTGTAGGCTATGAGGATTATGCCGCACGCGTAAATGTAGGTGCTGACACCGACATGGGCACGATAACGTTAAGCGAAGACAAGAACATGCTTGACGGAGTGACGGTTATGGCCGACTACTCGAAAGTGAAACCTACGGGCGACGTTGTCGTCAAGGTGAAAGGCAATCCTATGGCCAAGGGCAAGACCCTGATCAACTTTATGCGCTATCTGCGCGACCTGGACGTTACAAACAACAGTATAAGTGTGCGCGGCAGAGAAAACACCCTTATATATGTAGACGACTGTAAAGTGAGCTTCGAGCAGCTCAAGTCTATCCCCCCGTCAATGATCGACCGCATAGAGATAATACCTCATGCCGACGCGTCTTACGGAGTGAATGCCACGGGAGGCGTAGTGAAGGTGTATCTGCGCAGCGAGGGCGGACTGCTCGGTTCGGTGTCGCTGTATGGCGAGGCCGATTATTATTCGCCGGTAAGGTTTTCTCCGGGATTTAATCTTCTTTACTCTAAAGGAAAGATAAGCATCGGAAACTTCTTTAACTCGCGCCCTTATGAGCGTTACAGGCCGGAATATTCAGAGACAAGCATATATGAAGGCGTGAAGGACGAAACACATATAAAGGGCGTCAACTACGGCAGGTCGCTTGATGAGAATCTTTCGTTCAGATACTCGTTCAACAAGTTTGACCGCATCGACGTTTACGGCGGAGTGGGCGTCGGCAGCGGCGACAGCCGTCAGACCAGCATTGGCAGCGATTCGGAAACGAAGATGAACACCGACAACAATCATAGAGAATATAACGCCGGACTGCAGTTTCAGAAAGGTCTGTCGGCCGACGGGCGAAGCTATTTCATGCTGAAGACCGAATATAACAAGAGTTTCGAAAATACAGACAACCGCTATGTGGTAGACATCACGTCTGACAAGGCACACAGCAAGTATAACCTCGACGGCGTTTCGGTTGAACCTTATGTTTCGGTCGGTCTGACAAAGAGGTCGACGCTTTCGGCCGGATTTAATTATTATTATCTTATAGACCGGCATCAGAACAGGGGCACAGAGACTCTGGGCTATGTTTCAGACATGCACTTTGTCAATAAGGGATACGACTGCGCTGCATGGGCAAGCTATGGCATCACTATAGGCAAACTGTTCATGAGGGCTGCGCTGAACTATATATGGGGCGAGCAGATATATAAAGACTATCTTGCTCCTGAAAACAATGTCAGCAATATTGAGAGAGGCCTGTTTCCGACTTTTGTCCTGCAGTGGGACATAAATCGGGAGAAAAGGCGCTTCCTCAATATAGGCTATTTCCGCTATTACTCTTATCCCAACTATAATTACCGTTCGCCGGAGGTGGTATGGCAGAACAGCAAACTTTACAGCGTGGGTAATCCGTCGCTGAAGATGCAGACGTACAACCAGCTGCAGGTATATTTCTCGCTGAACAGGTCGTGGTCGGCAGATTATCTTATGAATTTCGGCAACGACTTGGTTAAGGTGCTGATGCAGCCTGACGGAAGCCGCCCGGGCGTATATTTTACGCGCCCTGAGAATGCTGGCGACAGGATGTATCACAAGCTAAGGCTTACATATTCGGGCCGTCTTTTCGGCTTCTGGTACAGCCGCAACACTCTCGGGGCAGTGTATATGCAGGAGAAGATGCCGGGACGAAAGGTGTGCAACGCCAACATCTCGTTCAGTACTGACAACGATTTCACTCTGTACAAGGGAATAGGCCTTACCATGGCAATGAGTGCTACGAGCAAGACCGAAACGCTGAGCTATGAGAACAACGCGACATATACGATAGACTTCGGTGCCTATGCTTCGCTGCTGAAAGACAAGCTGTCGCTTAACTTTGTATGGGGCAACGTGTTCTACAACAAGAATAAGATGAAAATGTATGGTGACGGATGGGAGGTTACGCGCCTGACGCTGCACTCGAGAACGCGCCTTATGCTTACGGCAACATGGAATTTCAGTCTTGGCGCTAAGATAAAGAAGACCAGTCTGCCTACTTCGGACGGCATGCACAGGCAGACGCCTACGTTGTGATTCCGCCGGGTTGAAGCCATACAAGGTTTATAATAAACAGCAACCTTACAGTCTTGATATAAACACAAAGAATGTGCCGGCAAACTTATGCTGGCACATTCTTTGCGTTTATTGTATGAGATGTTTTTATCTTATTTATGGCAAGGATGGATGAGACTTGATATGGCCTGATGATGACGGACTGAACTGACGTTTATCTCTTTCCCTTGAAAAACTCCTGCATGAGGGTTCTGCATTCCTCCTCAAGCACGCCTGCAGTAACTTCGGCTTTAGGGTGAAGAGCCTTTGGAGCGTAGATGTGAAATCCGCGCTTGTCGTCGCTTGCACCGTAAACCACTCGCTTTATCTGTGCCCAGCCGATGGCTCCGGCGCACATGGGGCACGGCTCAACGGTTACGTAGAGCGTGCAGTCGGTGAGATACTTGCCGCCCATGAAGTTCTCGGCAGCCGTTATGGCCTGCATTTCGGCGTGTGCAGTTACGTCGCATAGCGTTTCTGTAAGGTTGTGGGCACGCGAAACTATGCGGTCGTTACACACGATGACGGCTCCTATAGGTATTTCGCCGGCCTCTCCTGCCGCCTCGGCTTCGGTCAGAGCCTTGCGCATAAACTGTTCGTCCTTCTTCTGTTGTGTCTCCTGCTTGTTGTCTTCGTGGTTGTTAAAGCCGTTGTTTGTCATATCTTTGTTTTTGTGCAAAAATACAACATTTCGCAATAACAGCCTTTGATGTATAGCAGAAAAGTTGTATTTTTGCATTACAGCCGCGGCATTGCAGTTGCTGAAGACGTTGCTGCACGGCGGCTCAACATTTTAAAACAACATGAAAAACTCATGGCAGAGCATAACAATATAGGCCGTTGGGGCGAGCAGAAGGCAGCCGAATATCTTGAGCAGCACGGCTTCAGGATAATATGGCGCGACTGGCGCGACGGCCACCGTGACATCGACATTGTGGCAATCGACGCTGACTGTCTGGTGGTTGTTGAGGTGAAGACCAGGCGCAATGCCGACTTTATGGCGCCCGAACAGGCTGTCGATGCCCGAAAGATACGCAACCTAAGTCTGGCTGCGGCAAAGTTTGTCAGGGCCAACAACATAGAGATGCCCGTGCGCTTCGACATCGTGTCGGTTACGGGCGTGCCCGGAGGGCCGTGCGAGATTAACCATATTGAGGATGCTTTCTTACCCCTGTCTTATTGAAAAATGGAAGATATAAAGATAATAAAGGTTGACGAAACCAGCTCGACAAATGTTCTTATGCGCGAATACTCCGGCGAAGAAGGCCGGCTGATGACCGTGGGCGTTGCCGCCTTTCAGTCGGCAGGGCGCGGTCAGGGCGAAAACAAGTGGGAGAGTGAGCGCGGCAAGAACCTTACGTTCAGCATAAAGGTTTATCCCGTGGCTGTGCCGGTTATGCGCCAGTATGTCATGCTCGAGGCCGAGTCGTTGGCCATACGTGACGCTCTTGCCGGATATGTCGACGACATCACGATAAAATGGCCGAACGACATTTACTGGCGCGACAAGAAAATCAGCGGAACGCTCTCTGAATGTACTATCAGCGGAAGCTACGTAGGCAGCTGTATTCTCGGCACGGGCATTAATCTCAATCAGCGTGAGTTTGTGAGCGATGCGCCAAATCCGGTATCGTTGTCTCAGATATTGGGACGCTACATTGACGCCGATGAGGTGCTCGGTGTGCTTCTCCGCCGTTTTGAGGTTTATCTCGGCATGGTCAATGAGGGCCGTTATGACGAGGTGGCGTCGCTTTATTCTGCCGCTCTCTATCGCCGCAGCGGCCGTCATGCCTATAAGGATGCCGGCGGCGACTTCATGGCGGAGCTTGAATGTATCGAGCCAGACGGCCATCTTGTTCTTCGGCGCGACGACGGCAGCCTGAGCAGATATGCGTTTAAGGAGGTGAAGTATGTTTTATAATGAAGTAGTTAAAGTAGTTAGAAGTAGTTAAAGGAGTTAAAGTCATATGCATTGTTGACAAAAACATTACTGGTAGAATAGAAAATATTATTTTTAATGCAGCATCAATTTTTAATTATACAAATATTGCTGACTGCACAGAATAAAGATATTGTCACAAAGCACATACAGCAACAAAGCATATGACTTTAACTCCTTTAACTACTTCTAACTCCTTTAACTCCTAAACGATAAATAATTATGGCAAAGTACAAAAGAATTTTATTGAAACTTAGTGGCGAAAGCCTGATGGGAAAACAGAACTTCGGCATCGACCCGGAGCGTCTCGGCGACTATGCGCGCCAGATAAAGGAAGTGCACGAGATGGGTGTGCAGATTGGTATCGTTATCGGAGGCGGCAACATCTTCCGCGGACTCAGTGGTGCCGGCAAGGGCTTCGACCGCGTTAAGGGCGACCAGATGGGTATGTGCGCAACGGTTATCAACTCGCTCGCATTAAGCTCAGCTCTCGGTGCTGTAGGCGTTAAGACAAAGGTGATGAC